>Ga0302215_10001972_pt1 | contig 14332 bp, 12 predicted proteins | sample II_Fen_N3_1_FD_194580 | JGI IMG/M metagenome (GOLD analysis project Ga0302215, IMG submission 194580) | Peat permafrost microbial communities from Stordalen Mire near Abisko, Sweden - II_Fen_N3_1 | ecosystem: Environmental > Terrestrial > Soil > Wetlands > Permafrost | place: Sweden: Abisko...
GCGCGAAAAATGCCGCTATAAAGTTACACGAGGCAAAAATCCCTTTGATTTTGGCGACGGGAAGAATTTATCCTGAAGCAAAAAATCTTGCGCAAAGGATAGGCGTAAAGAATGCTTACCTAATCTCTCAGCAGGGGGCAGAAATAAGAAATCCAAAAGGTGAAGTTATCTACCAAGACGGGATTAAGCCAGCGGATTTTACAAAGATAATCGCCTTTTTAGAATGTTTTAAGAAGCAAAATAATTTGGATTTTAAAATAATCCCAGCAGTAGATGGAAAATTTTACTCGACAGAAGAATTCGAAGTCCCTTATATATGGTCAAAAATCAACAAATTAAATTCATTTGCCGATTTAGGGGGCAACGTTACGTCTAATTTAATCTGTATTTATGAGCCAAACCCTGAAAAAATCAGATTTATTCAGTCAAATTTGAAAAAGCAGTTTCCGATTTATCACATCGACATATCAGGTCCTGTTTTTTGTGATGTAACCAGTGCGACAGCAACTAAGGGGAATGCAATCAAAAAAATGTCAGAAATTCTCGGCGTTGATTTGAAAAACTGTGCAACGCTCGGTGATGCTGAAAACGATATCAGTATGCTCAGCTTGTTGAAATCAAACGCAGGTGCCGCGATAGCTGTGGGAAATGCAATGAATTCGGTCAAGGAAAGTGCCAATTTTGTTACGCTTCCTGTTTCTCAGGGCGGGTTTGCAAAAGCGGTAGATGAGATTTTAAAAAACAATGAAGTTCTTTCCCATTAATCAAAACAATTAATATCCTTATTGCTAATCCTTAGGGGGATGATTTACCTTTTGAGATATTGCATAACTGGTAAGTTGTTTAAAATATGGGGAGAAAATAATGATTCAACTAAAACTTTTCACGATGCAAATAGTGCCTTTGGCTTTTTGTTTCGGTGTTGCTTACTGGCTTATGGTTACTGCAACCATGCAAGAACCAAAGCTCAAATCGCTGGGAAATACTCTCGGGTGGTCATTGATAACTGTTGCCTTGCTTTCATCTGCTTTTGCTTATTATTTATTAAATAATGGCGCTTATTGTCCGGGAAGTTATTCTAATAATAAAATGATGTCAGAGACACAATACAAGAAGCTACCTCAAGGTGACATGTTAACGATCCCAAGAGCTAAGAGTGGGTATGAATCGCCTAAGGGTGAAGTGCCTATGAACCAGAAAAAGCCAGAACCCAGCAAACAGACTTTGAAAAAATAAAGATGTGATTTTTAGAGGTATTGACAAAGTTCAATAATATGTTATTATAAGTGTAGTAAATACAGCATTGGAATAACTATGTATAATCAAATCAAAAACATTCGACGTAGCAGATTAAGACTATCAAGGGCTTAATTATCTTTTAACGCGGATTTTTTAAAAAAAATTTTAAAGCCTTTTGATAGTTTATCAAGAGGCTTTTTTAGTATGTAAAATTAACAAGTGGAGAAAATAAAATGAAAAAATTAGTTCGACGAAGCGCAATAAACGAGAAACAAAAACAGTGGAGTAACAGAATTTGGGGTTTATAATCCCAATAAACCTTTGAAAGGGACATCATGTCGGCATTTTTAAATTTAGCAATATCAAGCCTCGATGCGCCAAAATCATTAATACCATTTTTCGTAAAGGATTCTTTTGATATCACAGGAAGAACGGTTATGGCAAACAACGAAGGAGGGAAGCACGAAGCCAGAGAAAAATTCATAGAAGAAGCGGGTACAAGTCTGTTTTGGATAGGCGGAATTCCTGCCGTCAGAGCTATTTCTAACAGAATTGTCAAAGGCAAATTGGATACTGATATACATTTCAAAAGAATAAATTGCGATGGAATACAAAGTTATTATGCTGACCAATTAACAGAAACCGTAAAAGAAAACGGCAAAGATGTAATCAAAAACAAATTTTCGAAACAAGATTTGGAAGGCGTTGTTCTTTCAGGTGAAAAACTCGAAAAAATTAAAGATAAACTTTTAAAAGCAGATTTTGTTGTGAACGGGTCTAAGGGTAAATACAAGAAATATCACGTAGGAGTGTCAACTGCAGCTGTGCTCATAAACCTATTTATGCTCTCCTTCGCACTTCCTCTGTTTAATCAATTTTTATCAAGAAAAATAATCTCAAAAGAGGTGAGTGGAAAACAAAAACAGCAAAACGACATAGCTTTTAAAGCAAATAAAAAAGCAGATTTTTCTCAATTCTTGGCAAAATCAAAAGCAGATAAATCAAAAAAACAGGATTCGAAAAATCCTTCTTTCGGCTCATTGAAAGATTTGGTAGATTTTAAAAATCTCTTCAATTTTACTCAAATGGCGGAGGCTGCTCAATTGAATCCTACGAGCAGTATGCTTTTGTTGGATTATGGAATTTCCGGTAGCAGAGTGACTTTTATCCCGAGAGACAACAACGAAAGAATAGAATATATTGTTAAAGAGGGCGGCATAATTATGTTTTTCTACTATGCGGCTGATTGGATTAAAAAAGGATTTTCAGCTCTTGCAAATAAAGCGCTTAAGACTCCAATCGATCTAGATTACAAGGTTATGGGCGATAAAAGTTTTGTGGAAACCTTGAAAGCGCCACATAAAAAGGATGAATTGTTGAACTTTGTAAATGAAGTAGGGGAAGTAGGGGCAGCTGGGGAAGCTGATGAGTTGAATGTTATCAAATTTATTGATAAGGAACTTGAAAAAGCACCAGTAGGCGATGGTGCTTCAAAAGCTAACGTGTTTGATAACTTCACATTGAAAATGGCTCAAAAAGAAGGTTTGATTGATGTTGAGTATGATTCAGCTGTTAAAAAATGGATAAGGCATTCTAAAAAATATATAGAGACCGATAAGGTTATTGAATTGAACAAAAACTTGAAGAATTTCTACGAAAAAGCTTTTGAAAATGGCGGAAAAAATATAGAACAAATTGTTTCTAAAACTAAGGCCGCTAAAGCTCTCTCTGTATTCGGAAATATAGCTATTTGTTGCTTCTCTTTGAGTTACGTGCTACCTAAAATTCAGTACAAGATAAGAGAGCACAGAACAAAGACAAACGCGGCACCTGGAATAAAGCTTTATCAAGAGATGGCGGAAAAAAATATGATTTAAGTTCAATAAATTTACGGACAGTGATCTTTACAGCAGTCATTGTCTTTTAAGGGTTTGCCGAATATCATTCGGGCTCCTGCAAATTTCTTGCACATCGTTTCTTTTATGCCTTTTGTTATTACTTTAACGTTTGAGGCTACTGCGTTTACTTCAGATATTGTACAGTCGAGTTTTGCCATTGTTTTGTCAAGATTTCTTGTCGCGCAATCCACGCTTGCTGCAATATTTTTAACGCTCTGTGTTGTGCTCAAGATATTGTTTGCTGATTTATCCACGCTTGAAGAAGTGTTTTCGAGCCTGTCTTTCGATATAGACGTGTTCAAGTTTGAAGTTAGTTTCGTTAATCCTTTTGTAGTTTGTGCTAGGTCTTTCGTTGATTGTTTTATATTCTGTCTGTTGTCTTTTAATATAACGCGCGAATCTTTAAAGAAATTCCCGATCTCCACACTTGTTTTATTTAGGCTCAATAAGGTATCAGAGAAAGTTTGCAAGAGTGGGACAATTAGTCCTGAATCGGCAATATCCGACAAAAAGGCATCCAAGTCAAATGCTGGTTCTCCGTCTATGATGCTTCCTTTTTTTAGCAAGACTGCTGAAGGTTCGTCAGGCGGTAATAGGTCTATGTAATCTGCTCTCGAGTCTTGTTTTTTTACTTTTGCCACTATATCTTCGGGCAATTTCGGATTTTCAGGGAAGAGCTTTATTATAACCAAGGTGGACTTATAATCTTTGCTCAGTATTATTTTTCTGGTTTTTCCTATTTTGTAACCCTTATAAAATACCGGCATGTTTTTGTATAAAGGTCCTGATTCAGAAAACTTTGCAGTGATAAAATATCCGTAATGACGCTCATATAAATAAAAGGCGGTAACGCAAATTAAAATAAAAAGCAAAGGAATTAAAATTATTCTAAGTATTAAAAATGTCTCGCGTGATTTGTTCATCTGACTCTTTCCATTTGTCACTTTAAGTGATCCCCATTCTTATAATATATTGGTTTTGAAGGGTTTAAGCCAGTAGTAATATGGTTAATATATGAGGCTATACTAACTAGCCGAGATGGCTTTTGTTATTTGCATACTAAAAAACTCCCGAAAAAAGGGGAGTTTGAAAGTTTATTAAAATTTTGGTTGCTTTTTATAAATAATGCCCGTCGGCTCTGCTGCTTCTTTGTGCGTTGATGATTCCATCTAAAATCGCACCTGCACCTATGCAACAGCCTGCAAGCAAGGTTACTGACCATATTAAGTTGGAGTTTGCGTGGTTCTTAGACATCTTAGAAACTAAATTCGTAATGCTGATTTTTGTCCCGGTTGCTTTTGTTGCCTCTTCGCTTATTGAAGCGGCATATTCTTTGTGATATTCATCCTTGAATTCTTTAAAACCGCCCTTGCTTAGTATTCTTTCTGCAATGCAGCCAACTGCAAGTCCCGACCCAATAAATTTGCCGGCGTTGGTCGCTTCATAATAATTATTTCGTTCAGACATTGCTGTAAAGTTTTGATTGGATTTGTTTATATTCTGAATTCTCATAAACAGCACCTTTCTGTATTGAGTTATGGTTACTTTCGTTTTAAAACTCGAAAAAAAATAAATTTGCTAGTTGATAGTCAAAAAATAATATTTTATTTATATTTCTTAATACCTGCGACTAATTTTTCAACAAAATTGATTTTACTAGCAAAAAAATACGTTTTCATGTTTTAATAGAACGAAGGATTTTAATGCATGTTATCAATTAAACCAGTCACTCAAAATATAAATTTTGGTAGAGCTCTCACTCCGCCTGAGTTGGTTGAATATAACAAAACGGTGGGAGAAGCCCGAAAGACTATTAAATCGACTGGAAATTCTATTTTAATAGTGCATGATGCGTGTTTGCCGCAATCTTCTGATATTAATACAGGGGTTGGGAATTTGTCGTCTCAAAAATCATCTCAATTCTTCGACTTTGTGAAGTCTTATTTGGGAATAAACGCAGTTGAGGTCTTACCTCAGGGGCAAGTTCACCCAAGAAACAATTTTTATTGCGCGTATGACGGTACCGCACTTTCGTTAGGCAGTAATCAAATAAATTTAGAGCTTTTAACTACATCAAAATTTGATAATATTTTAACCAAAGAAGAGTTTCAGGAAGTAGTAAAATCAAACATTGCACCTGATAAAGAAACCATGGCGAATTACGAAAACGTTGTGGATAACAATAGCCCTCATGATATGGCTTTAAGAAAAGCTTTTGATCGTTTTAAGACTGTTGAGAGTCCTGTAAAAAAACAATTCGAGGATTATGTCGCAAAAAATAATGACTGGCTTGAACCCAAATCTATTTATGAAGTTTTGTCCGGTAAGCACAAGGCATACGGTTTTGAACAATGGACTGATGAGACTGACAAAAATTTATACAACCCTGATTTTGATTTGACTCAAAGGCAGAACAGACTAAAGGAAATTTTAGAAAATAAAGAAAACATCCCAGAAATGGAGTTTTATAAATTCAAGCAATTTATGGCAGACGAGCATTTAAAAGTCGGTCGCGAGAATTTGAACAAAAAAGGAATGAAGCTTTTCGGGGACTGTCCGATTGGATTTTCAAAAGACGAAGTGTGGTCAAATCCAAAAGCATTCCTCAAAGATGCCTCAATCGGTTGGGGTTTACCTGCATTAAACTATGATACTATTTTACAGGCAGATTCAGATTCTGCTAAAATGCTGAAACGTAAGGTTGAATTGTTCGCCCAACGTTATGACGGGATAAGATTCGATGTCGCTTGGGCATACATAACACCAAAGATATCCTATTTTGATAATCGGGTAGAACGTCCGAATTTCAAGGATTCAATCCTGACTTTTATCGAAAAAACTGTTAAAGAGGTAAAGGGTGAAAAATTCAATTCGAATGATTTAATCCATGAATTTGAAGCCGATCCAGCTGATTTTCAGCCATTCCATGGGTCTACGCCAAGACCGGAACTGAAAAACAGGGTAAGTGCCTATTCGACGAGATACATGAAGTCTGATTGGGGCTCAAATGATGTTTTCTTGAGACGAGGTTGGACTCCTGATGAGTTGCTTGTTGGCGTCGGCAACCACGATCCGCTTCCTTTGAGACAGCTTGCCGAACTTTCGGATCCGTTGGGACATGAGAATTTGAATGAATTGAAACTGGATAAAAATCCTCAAATTGGGGAGCTTGCGCGTATTTTAAGTCTCGATGAAGACACTCTTAGACAAAATCCTATTGAATTTATAAAAGCGAAATTTGCCGAGCCAATGATGGCCAAAAATAATATGGTTTTTTATATGGATGTTTTTGGAAAAAAAGAACGATTTAATTCTCAATCTCACAATAACAGGGATAACTTCCGTCATAAAATAGCCGACTCATTCGAGACCGATTATCACAAGGCTGTGCAATCCGGTTTTGGGTTTAATTTGATGGATTCTTATGAGAAAATTTTCAAAGCTCAAAATTTAGATATGGATCATAAAACTCTTTATGGACAAATAGTCAAATTTAGAGACATTTTGTTGGAAGTGGGTTCAGGTATAAAAACACCTGAAGTTAAAAATAGAAGTGCAAAATCAGTGTGGATTGTAGGTGGTATCATTGCTGCTGCCGGTTCTATTGCTGCTCTATATCCAAAGAAGCTAAAACAAGAACAGGCTGTCGTTGTGGCACCTGTTTCAAATTTGAATTATCAGCACAATGTTGATAAAGCTAAATTTCTTAAATAAAAATTGTTTGTTTTAATGATGTTTTTATATTGCCCAAATTACCTATGTTTAGCCATAAAATATAGATGATTGGTTAATTTTTTTTATTGATGTTAAGCGTAAGTTGATACTGACACCGATTTGATAAAGTCGGAAATATCAGTATAGAAAAACACGTATTTTCTATTAAAAAGAAGGAGATTGTTATGACAGAATATTGTGGTTCTCACTCTCATGAACACCATCATGAAGGTTCTTGCGGTTGCGGAAGTGATTGCAGTTGCGGGTGCGGTTCAAAAACGCACGAACATAAAGATTCAGGATGCAGTTGCAATTGTGCAGAAAAATTCTTGGATTTAGCCGATGAAGCTTGGAAAGAGCTTTTAAAAGAGCGAATTAAAGCCAAAATTCTTGCCAAGAAGGGTGAACATATTGAAAAATTGGCTGAATTGGTTGCAAAAGCGAACGGTGAAAAATGGAAACATATGATTTCCGCAAAAACAAAAGCACATGAATTTAAAGATGAACTTAAAGATTTCTTTAAAGCAGGCGAATAATATTTGAAAAATTAAAAGATGAGGGCTTAAATAAATTATTAGCCCTCATCTTTTTTAAAGGTTTATATTTTACTTATTTCATAACCTCATGTCTAATGGAATAACCTATTTTGTGTTTTATAGTAAGGTATTAAAACTTAGAAAGGGGAAAAACATGCTTTTTTTACTTGTAAGGTGGATATTTTTCGCTTTCGCGTTGCTTTTTGTTTCTGCAGTTGTGCCTGGAATAAGTATTGCAGGTTTTGCGGCGGCTTTGTGGGCGACTCTTGTAATCGGTTTGGTTAATATATTTATCAAACCGGTCTTGATACTTTTAACTCTTCCGATAAATTTGCTCACGCTTGGGCTGTTTACTTTTGTCATAAACGCTCTTATGCTCTTGCTGGTGGCAAAATTGGTTGAGGGGTTTGTTGTAATGGATTTCTGGGCTGCTTTGTGGGGCTCGATACTGTTGTCTATTCTCAGTTTATTTATTAACAGGTTATATTTCTAGTTATGCGTTTTCGGCATACTGGGGCAAAAAAAATAGGAGGGAAATATGTCTCAGAAATTAAATTTAGATACAAGTTTAGGTGAGTTTGTTGCGCAATATCCGCACAGCAGAGAGCTTTTTAATTACTTTGATTTGGATTATTGCTGTAAGGGAGACCAAAATGTTGTAGTGGCGGCAAAAGAGAAAAATATTGATTTGGGGGAATTTGAGTCTCTACTTAAGCTTGTTTTGGAACGGGTTCCGAATACGGAAAAATATAAAAGTTGGACAAACGAATCTTTGACCAATATAGTTGACCATATAGAAGCCATACATCACTCGCTTACTTGGGGTATGTTATCGACGATTGATATGTTATTTAATAAGCTGATGCAAGTGCACGGAGAAAAACACGGTGATTTTTTACATCCTTTGCAGAACCTTTTTATCAATTTTAAACTGGAATTGGAAGAACATATGAGCCAAGAGGAAAACTTAGTATTTCCTGCTATTAGAGAATTGGAGAAAGCTTCAACTTCAAATTCTTCAATGCCTCAAAACGAACTTGCGTTGGTGAAAGAAGCTATTAAAAACTTAAAGTCGGATCATGAAAAAGCAGGAGAAATACTTAGTCAAATAAAAGAGATGACTTCGAATTTTGAGCTTCCAGATTATGCGTGTGCGAGTTTTGTAAAGCTTTACGCAGATTTAGAAACGTTGCAAGATGATTTGCACGCGCATATTCACCTAGAAAATACCGTTTTGTTTCCAAAGCTTATGAAGCTTATCAGTTAAAAAGTATAAAATCGTATAAGAAAGGAAAAAATTATGATGATAATTATGCAATTTACTTCACAAATCATCCTGTTGGCGATTGGGTTTGGGGTCGGTTATTTGCTTTTGGTTAGTTCCGTCAATCAGCAAGGGACCCTTAAAACAATCGGACAGGCTCTTGGCGGGATATTGATTGTTATGGCAATGATTTTGGCAATATTTAGCTGTTATTATTCAATGAAGATTTCGAGTAAGGGCTATATGCAAGGCGGATGCCCGGTTCAAAAGATGATGAATCAGCAAGAGGCACCTATTATGAATGGTGAGCAATCTGATGTTAATGAAGATGTTCAAAAAAATAAATCTGAATCTGAAATGGACAATGAAAACGCGGCAGAAGGCGATGATACTTCTGATACAGGAGATAAATCAATAAAAAGCAGCATCAAAGATCACGAATAATTCTGTAAAAAATGAATAATTAAAAAGGCGAACAGTTATTTCCAATTGTTCACCTTTTTAGCTTATAAATTAATAAACTTTAAATGTTGTCATCAAGTCTAAATTGCAATGCCATAGCGGTGTGCATATTTATCAGCGAAATTATCCAAGCGAGCGTTGATTCCGCGCCCTGATTTCCGTTAACGCCTTGTGATTCGAGTCCATCGCCACAACCGCCTGTTCTATGGTCACACACAGGGATTTGCAGATCATTTTGCCCCAAAAACCAGCTCAAGCATCTTTCACTTTCCTTAAACCATTTTTTGTCTCCTGTGTTAACATAGACCTCTAAGCATGCATCGATCAAACTTTTGACTTCAATCGGTTGCTGGTCAAACATGGAGCGGCCTCCGTCTTTATCTAGCCATCCGTTGTTCCCTATTACTGACAGGTGCCCTTCAGGTGCAGTTTGTACTTTTAGCAACCATTCTAAAGCTTTTATCCCTGTCTCGTACATTTCTTGATTCGGTATACATCTGCCTGCGACAATTAGTGCATGTGCTAAAATTGCGTTTGCATAAGTTGCAGTGCCTTCGCACCAGTGCCAATCTTCTGCGATATTGTTTTTAAACAGTTCATATATTTTGGTTGCCAAGTCGTCGCGGACTTTGCGAGCTGAGATGTCCCCTTCGTAAACAGACAAGTATGACTGCAAGCCCAGAACGGTATATCCCCAAGCTCTAGGAGACGTGAAATGTTCCACCACGGGCAAGGATTCCAAGAATAATCTCATCGCCATATTTCTGATAGAACTGTCCGGTGCTTCTTTAACTGTTACGCCCAATCCCCACAAGGCTCTGGCATGTGAATCTTCGCTTCCCGCAAGTTCCATCCAGCGTCTGTCGTAAGACATAAAATTTCTAAACCTGCCGTTTTCCGGGTTGAATGCGTAGAATAAAAATGCCAAATATTTTTGGATTAGCGGAAGTACGCCTTTATCTTTTCTGAGGGAATAATATTTTGTAATCGCGATAAGTCCTCGGGCATTGTCATCCACGCAGTAGCCGTGGTGAAAATTCGGGGTCATATATTTCGCGTGTTGCAAAAGCCCTGTGTCATCTGTCATTGTTCTCAAGTGAGACAAATTTATTTCAGGCAAATCGCTGAATATTTTTTTGAATTTGATGCCTTTTTCTTGTGAGTTTTCAAGCGGTTTTCTTTCCTTGATTTTTGAGATAAGGTCCAAATGCATCTTAGAAACTTCTTTCCAAATCATTGAGCGACCATATTGGTACCCTTTGAATCGCATCATTTCTCGCTCATGTTCGTTTCCTAACAAGGAATTAATTTCCTTTGCCATAGCCTCTGAGTCGTTAAAGGGAACCAATCTTCCTCTACCGTCTGCTAACAATTCTTCTGCATACCAAAACGGAGTAGAAACAACTGCCGCGCCAACACCAAGTGCGTAAGCAAGTGTTCCAGAGGTTATTTGCTCTTTTTTTGGATAAGGAATTACGTATACTTTTGAGGTTTGAAGATATTGAACCAACGAATCTAAATCGACAAACTGGTTGTGGAATACAACATGATTCTTCATCCCCAGTTTGTTCACAAGTTGTTGCAAATTGCGTCTGTACGAATCTCCTGATTTTTCAATAACGTGAGGGTGAGTTTGCCCCAATATCAGATACATCGCGTTTGGATTTTCTTTTACAACGGCTGGCATTGCTTCTATCATTGCTTCTATGCCCTTGCTCGGGCCAAGGAGTCCAAATGTAAGAATTACATCTTTGTTTTCAAGCCCAAAGAGTTTGTTGTAGAGTCCTTGAGCTTTGAAGGTTGCATCAGGAATCCCGTGGGGGATAAACGAAATCATTTTTCTGTCTATACCGTACACTTTTGTCAGGATACTGAAGGCCTTTTTGCTCATCACGAGCAGTCTGTCTGAATACTTGGCTAATCCTATCATAACTTTTCTCTGACCTTCGGTAGGATGCTCAAGCACTGTATGCAAGTTTGTGATAACAGGCATCTTTAAAGCCTGAATCATTTGTAAAATGTGACAACCGTCTTCGCCTCCGTAAATGCCGTATTCGTGTTGCACAATAGCGGCGTCATATTGATTGGCATTCAGGTAATCTGCCGCCCAAAAATAATCCGACTGGACATTTTGTCTTATTCTGAATTTGACCTGATGGGGATAATTGTATCCTGCTTCAATGTCATCCATTGCAACGTTTATTAAGTTGTCTTCTGTATTTAATTCTCTGGCCAGTGACTGGCTCAAATCTGTCGTAAAAGTAGCGATACCGCATTGCCTTGGGAGGTAATTACCTATTACAGCAATTTTTCCGATATTTTTAATTTTACGTAGATTTAACATACTTTTTTATTTCCTTCTCTTTTCTGATTTTACTTAGCAATTCTGCCAAGGGCACCGTTGCGATCCCTGAACACGTGTCAGACATAGCGTACGGAATGATTAAATTATTATTATGGATGATTGTGCCGCATGAATAAACCACGTTTGGCACATAGCCTTCTCTCTCTTCTTGGTTACAGACGAGCAACGGCTCACTCATATTACCGATGATTTTAGCGGGATTTTCAATGTCCAATAGGATAACTCCAATGGAGTACTCCCGCATTGGACCAACTCCGTGAGTAAGCAATATCCAGCCGTGTTCTGTTTCAACAGGAGAGCCACAATTCCCTATTTGTATGAATTCCCATGAATTTTCGGGTTTTTTAATGAGTTCGGCCTTTTGCCAAAAGTGGATATTGTCAGAAGACATCAAGTATAGGTTTTCACCGTCCACTCGAGATATCATCATATATTTTCCATCGATTTTTCTAGGAAATAATGCCATCCCCTTGTTTTTTGAAAATTCTCCGTTTAGAGTAATCATTTTAAAAGTTAAAAAGTCTTTTGTCTCAATGATTTGAGGCAAGATATTGTGCCCGTTATAAGCTGTGTAAGTCGCATAGTAAGTTACGCTTCCATCATCATCTACAAAGCGGACAAATCTTGCGTCTTCAATCCCGTTGCTGTCGTTAGGCGAAGCCGGGAAGATTATTTTTTCAGATAATTCTTGGTCCAATTTGAATTGAAGCTCGTAATTCGATTTTGCAAGCCACATCATTTTTTCGCCAACTTCTCTGTGCTCATCGTCAATAACCATTTCTAAAACGGCAATCAAATCAGAAAGGAGAAATTCGTCATTAAGCAGTGCATAAACTTGTTTTGAAACCACATCTTCGGGGTTTTGCATCTCAGCTAATTTCATAAAAAAGGTAGCCTTGTCATAAACAGGATTGCTTGCAACATTCGCGCGTTCCGCGTATCGGCTTACTTCATCAAATGTGAAGTTACAGCATTCATCCACCGTCCCGCTTCTGAATTCGATTGAGGAAATGTGACCTTCACCAACAGAGCGGAAGCTTAAAATGAATTTCAAACAGCCGTCTTTAGTGCAACTTTGGTCGGGGTGTGCGACAATTGACGGGTTGAAAAACGCTGCAGCCTGAATTGAGTATTCGCAAGAGAAATACGCACCCAAAAGTGCTCTTCTGTTGTTGCTCATCTGTGTGTTTTCGGGAATATGTCTTTTGATTTCGTTGTAGTTGCTGTCAAACGCGTCCCAAATGTTCTTGTGACGATTGGAGAAATTCGTAGTGACTCTACTAAGGATTTGTTCTACCTGTTCTTCAGATAGAGTCAGAACTCTCATTATGATTTTCTCAATTCTATCTATTTCTTTTGGCACATGCGGTTTTATAATAACGCGTGAGCAATCAGGTTGAAACTTTTTAGCTATTCTTTTTGTGTTTAACATTTTTATCTTCCTCATATTCCGCTTGCTTTTAACTTTTATGGCAACAGCTACTCAATGCCTCTTTGCATCCACGCATCTTTGCCTCTGCTTTACATTGCTTTTCTTGGTTTTTTAATACATAAATCTATTAAATCATTTATTTTTGCCGTTCCAACGCACATGACGCTGTCGGCTCCGCCCCAATAAATTTTAACACTGCCATCTGATTCTGGGATTGCTCCGCAGGTGAATACAACGTTAGGTACGTAACCAGTAATTTCCCAAACCTCTTCAGGTTGCAAAATCCATTCATCTGAAACGCCGATTATTTTAGAAGGGTCATTTAAATCGTGAAGCGCAACACCTAGGCGATATACGACACCAGACATTGTTTCAAAAACTCCATGATAAATGTTTAACCAGCCTCTATCGGTTTTGATTGGGGTAGCTCCTGGTCCGATTTTCATTTCATCCCAGTGGTAAGTTTCTGGTTTCATTATTACTTTTGAATCGCCCCAGTGAACTAAATCAGGGGAGTATGATATCCAAATTGACCACTTTGAAATCTCAGAGTGTGGTCTGTCTAGTCTTACGTAAAGACCATTAATTTTTTCAGGGAAAATTACCACATTCCTCAAATCTGATTGAGTAATAAGTGAAATTCTTTCTACTGTTTTAAAATCTTTTGTTTTAGCTAGTCCGATGCGCACTCCGTGTCTTGAATAGGCACTGTATGTGAGAAGAAAGTCGTCGCCGATTTGGCCAATTCTTACATCTTCTACGCCGTATTCTTCGTATTCGCCAAAAGCACCATCAGTGGAGGGCACTAAGAACGGTTCAGGTCCGACTTCGAATTTGTACCCGTCATTGCTTTCCGCAATTCCTATAACGGAACGCCCGTTGTGCAAATGTGAGCGAAAAAGCATTATGTATTTGTCATTGTATTTAACCATGCCTGCGTTATGTACGGTCGCAACTTGGTACGGCACGTCATCCTTTGTCAGGATTGGGTTGTTTTTATATCTGGTTACTATGGCATCTTTGTTTATTGTCATTAACCTTTTCTCCCTAATTATTTTTTTCGTCGATAATTTGTTGATAAACTTTAATATAATCATCAACCATTCTTTCAACGCTAAATTTTTTCTCAACAGTATCCCTGCAACATTGTCTATCAATTTGTGGAATTTTTCCAAGAGCCTCGACTGCACCCTGCACATCTTCAACAATGAAGCCGTTTTTGCCCGATTCTATAAGTTCAGGCATACTTCCTTTGTTGAAAGCGACAACTGGAGTTCCGCATGCCATCGCTTCTACGACTGAAAGCCCAAAAGGTTCTGCGAAAAATATCGGGTGTAAGAGTGCGTATGCTCCGCCAAGCAGTTCATCTCTTCTTTTTGGTCCTACGCTGCCTACGTAAACAATATCTTCGCCAAGGTTAGG
>Ga0302215_10001973_pt1 | contig 14326 bp, 3 predicted proteins | sample II_Fen_N3_1_FD_194580 | JGI IMG/M metagenome (GOLD analysis project Ga0302215, IMG submission 194580) | Peat permafrost microbial communities from Stordalen Mire near Abisko, Sweden - II_Fen_N3_1 | ecosystem: Environmental > Terrestrial > Soil > Wetlands > Permafrost | place: Sweden: Abisko...
TAACTTTCAATAGTACGGGTAAAATTTCATCAATATTTTTGCTACCGGTTAACCGAATATCACATTCATAATCTCCCACATTCGTGGATGGATCCACCGTAAATGTCACTGTTGTTTTTTCCAGTGGATTAATAGTACCCTGCGTTTTGTTTACGGATAACCAACCCGGCAGACCACTAATCACGTAATTTTCGTATTTACCGGAACTATTTGAAATAGTAGCATCGAATGACAATGGTGCCAACACTTCTTTGGTAAGATTTATTGATTCCGTTTGCCATTTAAGCCGGTTCATACTTACAAACCCTGTCCAATTCAATGATCCCGACATACGGTTGGAATTCAAATCCATTATATTTTCCATGCTAAATTCAAGATAGCAATTTTCGATGGTAGCCGGACTCTCCAACACATTGATCACAATTTTGTTATCTGATGCCGTAAAGTTAGAACTTACTTTTGTTCTGGATCGTTTTACCTTGATGGCAGCTGTGTTTTGAGTAAATGTAACACTTTCCCCCCGGGCAATGCCACCGTTTTGCATTGTAGAATATTCAGGTATCGAAGCATCATTTAAACTTGACACAATATCACCGGAACTATTAAACGTCTCGAATGGATAATACGCAATTAGCCCGGTTTCATTTCCTGCTAATTTTGAATGCATATTCAGGTTGATGTTTTCGCTGGTGAGAGCACTTTTCCAAATGCTAACTTCGTCCATCGAGCCTACGAACCGGCTATCAATGGTTGGTTTAGTAGCACCAATCATATAGTATCTTTTTGCCCCAAAAGCAATTGAATCGGAGGCCATTCCTCCAATATTCGATGCAGCCGTTTGATATTTTTGCAATCCGTCAATATACACATTGGCATTTCCACCACGCATTACACTCATTGCAAAATGATGCCAGATATTATCCAATATTCCTCCTGAAGGTATTAAATATGAACCACCATTGGATGCCAAAGTCAAATTACCATCTGCATTGAATGCCACAGAAAGATTTTTACTTGCAACGGTGTCACCAATACAAGAATAAAGTGTTGCATTTTTTTGACCGGAAGCTCCGCGGAACCAAAACTCAACTGTAAAGTCATCATCAGTTGTGAATGGTATATGACCTGATTTGGCAACAATCTGATTCGTTCCTTTTAATTCTGCAGCTAATCCCTGAGGTGAAATAAACCAGGAACTATTGACGGTCAGGTTGCGACCACGAGCTTTATCAACTGCAAGATTACCATATCCTTCATCCATTGCCCAGTATCCGGCTAAATTCAGTTCTTTCCCTGTCTTTGTTTTTGACATGTCTTCGGCTATTGTGCCCAATGACCTCAATTCATTCCAAATACTTAATTGACGAAGCGAACCTTTAAACCCATCTCCAACAGTTATCCGACCCGATGGAGCTATTCCATCTGTCAGAATTTCACTAAAAAGAGTCGATTTGTCTTTATTCGCATTGCTCCACAATAGTAAAGTTAAGTTCTTGTTCCCTGCATCGTATGTCAATGCGAAGTATTGGAAACCGGCATCAGCATTTAGTGTAGTTTGTTTTGTAAAACTCAGTCCTGCTAACACTTTTAAATCGTTACCAACCTGTTGTAATGTTACATTGTCTTTTCCTTCACCAAGACTAAATATGGTTCCCGTTGTATTCCCGTTGGCTAGAAATTTACCTTCAATTGAGAATGAGTTACCTTGCAGATTGATTGGTAATTCTGTAAACGCTTTCTGAGAACCATCAAATTGCAGACCCACATTGTCTTTTTGTGGTGAACCGTTTAATACACCCCAAACCTGAATATCAGTTGGAGCTATCTTATCAGCCTGAATATTTTCATTGAACGTTACAGAAACTTCAGTTTCCGGGGTTATTACTCCATTCGAAGGAGACGGAAGTCCCATTGACTGTGGTCTTTTGGTGTCTTTAATTACAGTTATTATTGGTGTTTCGTTGTAAATATCACCTTTACAAATTGTTCTTGCCCTGAATTGATAGGTTTGATCGTATAAAGTTGCCATCGGGAATGTATAAGTGATACTTGTTTCATCCGTTCCGATTCTATTAAAATCCGTAGTAGTTGGTTTCATTATCGTTTCATTAAGCACAAATTCTTTAGCCAGACTCCAGTTCAATTCATTTACTCCCTTGTATTGTAATATGATTCCTCCGAAATTTTTATAGGTTTTATCAAAATCTTTCAGCATGACAGTTAAATCGGTTCCGGTAGTGGTGTTTACAGTCCGGTTATCAATTTGTAACGTCAGATCACTACATGAAGGTACAAATTTGGCTGTAACAAGTGCCGTGGCCATAATATCACTTTGACATGGTGAGGCAATGACAAAACGAATATCTTTAAATTCCAAATCATCTGTGCTCGATTGAGTTAAGCGAGCTATTTTATGCATCGGTTCATTTGTTACTAAAAACAAACGCGGCTCTGTTAATGGAGTACCATCAATACTAATGATTGCTCCGTGAGGGTTTGATGCGGGATCTACCGATAACTGCAACCATGAAGCCGTATTCGCTTCAGACAGATTTTGTAAAACCAATTCGAAAGAAGCCTGTTTTCCACTCGGAATTCCACCAACTGTTGGAACCAGCACTTCAATACCCGGTTTTTCAATTTGTATGGTAGGTGTGCTTAAAGGTTCATATTTATTGGCAGCATTTTTGTAAAATAATGTCGAATCTCCTTTTTCATAAGGACAAGAGGTTGCTCCACCACGCGTAACGAAAATTGGTCCTCCTTCAAGTTCTACTTTCGCAACTTCATAACTTTTAATTGTTTTGTTATTGTCAATATCAGGAGTAGGAGTAATTGTTTGCGATTTTGGTGTAAACACATCTACTGAGAAATAATTACCGGCATCAGGATCACTGAGGGTATATCCATAGGTAATGTCATTTTCGGTGACACTTCCTGAGGAATTATTCTGCCCGCCTCCGGCTTTTACTTCACTGTTGAGGGTAAATCCAAAATCATTTATTGTCAGTCCGGATTCAACCGAAAAAACACCTTGTAAATTCCATTCCGTTTCATTTGTTGTTTCACAGGAAGATGTTCGTGTTACTGATCTTGATAAAACAGTACCTGCATCAAACGATAAATTTTGTTTATCATATACTATCGAACTTTGGTTACCCACCGGGGTTTTGCCTGAAGCCCATAATTTTTCCATCTCATTCCGTTTGATAATATTTTCCCAATTGGCTATTTGATTGGTGTAAAACATGACAGAGTCGATGGCCAACTTATTTTTATTAGTTGGTTGAAACCATTCATAAGTTCCCTTAGTACCAAAATTCGGATCTGTTGTATTTAAATGTGAGTAATATTTAGAGTATACTCCTGACCCCGTAGGCTTAGTTGATGAAAACAAGCTCTCTCTTAATTTCACAAATGAGGGAATCAACGTATTAACTATATGACTTTGAGTATACCTGAATGACGTTGCATCGCCCATCGGTATAAAAACATAACTCGGGGTTATTCTGAAATCCATGGTCTGTCCATTTGGTTTAATACTCAACTGATTACATGTTGCAAAACCAATATTAGTTGAGTTTGCAATATAAACGTCTCCATTAGCTCCTACATAATCGGGTGAAGAAGATGTACTGATAGTTTCACTCATGGAATATGACTCTACTCTGGAAGTTCCGTTTGATGCTGTTGTTGAAGCCTCAATACCGCCGCCAATATCGTTTTTATCTTCAGTTTTAATCTCAGTTTCTACTCCGAATGCTCCTAGACTCATAGTCACTTCGCCTCCAAGATTTGCTGTAAATTTTTCATTGGTTGACGTATTGACAATGGCTTTATACGAGCAAGTATTAGTTACCGATGAACCTTTTACAAGTGAGGCAAAGCTATTAGAACCCGGAGGATCGCGCAGAATGGCCAACACTTTATCAGGTCCTTTGGTTACAAAATCAACTCCTCCTACCGGAAGTGCACCTAATATTATTCCTCTGATACCCTTGTCGGTTCCATTCATCCAGTCAATTGGAATTGAACTCCCATTATAATCAAGAGTTGCAGTTATCCCTTTCGTGTAATCACCAACCAGTACGGGATTCCCAACCATGAATCTATAATTATAAATGCCAAGTGAATCCAACTGATATTCCGTATTCATCGCATTCGTACTCACCTCATTCTGAATATGAAAAGTGTTGTTGCTTAATGGAACAATATTAACTGCTTTCGTAACGGGATGTATATACTCTTCGTACGCCTGAACTTTGAAACTGTAAAAATTACCCTGAGTAAATATCGGATACCCTTTTGTATTCGGAGACACGATTGGATAGTTAACTACTCCTTTTACTGTCGTTACCAAAGGTATAGTATCATTATTCAGGGCGTTATTAGGATCCACATAATTATAAATTGAATCACCATAAGCATTACAAATAAAATTTTGATCTTTTATAGTAAATACCGGCTTTTTTGCCTGATAAGTCAGATTCAAACGTTGATGATAAACACATGAATCAATAACAGTTTGAGCAATACCTCCAATTTTTATTATTTTGTGAATGGTGTCAACTTGTGTTAACATTGGATTCATATTAATTAGTGTGCCCAGTTTAAAATCAGATGCTACAAAGTCACCTGTTTTCACATCAAGAATCTTCATTGGAATTGGAGGAACCAGAACTGCAAATTCACCGTTAAGACTATCTGTAATAATTACAATTGTATCAGACTTAAGCCTGATAGAAGAAACGCTGTTTATATTTTTACGACCATTTAGCATAAGTGAAGAAAAGGTGGTATTGTAATTTAGCTGATATTTCCCATTGAGCTGAGGCTGTATCTTTACCGTTGCCTGACCAATATTGGCAATACTCTTGCTAAAGCCAATCGGTTCTGCTGCTTGAACTGCACCACCTACCACTCTACCCACTAAGGTTACCTTCGTGATATCCGTGAAATTTATATCGCTTTTGTTTTCATTAAAGTTATATTTCAAATTCATCTTCAATGTTGCATTTGGATCTGAATCTGTAAAAACATGTCCGTTTTTAAGTAGGGAAATTTTATGTTCTCCAATGGGTACGTCAATTTCATACGACCCATCAGCTAATGAAGCAAGGATTTTGTTTTCACGTGTACAAACATTACCATCCACTGCAAATTGAACATCCGCTACCGGATAGTTTGTGTTTTCATAAAAGATATTTCCTTTTATGGCAAAGGATGAAATGTCTTTAAAGTTAATTTTGCTCTGCACTTCGGAACTGGTTCCTCCAATAAAAATCTGCTGCCGGGCAGGTTCAAATTCATGGGTTCCTAATAATGGCACTACATCATACGTTGAACCATTGCCTTTGTATGGCACTCCCTGAATTATATAATTTCCATTTATATCTGTAAGCGCTTTAATACTGAGTTGAGCAAGTGAAGGAACAGAATCGGAACAGGCAGCACCATTCAGGGTGATATGATTCTCATTATAACTTTTGCTGATATTCGATTTATCAAAAGCAAAACCTCCGATACCTTCATCCATTTGCCAGTAACCTATCAAATCGGTCTCTGAACCTGACAAATAGCGATCATAATTAGTATTGATTTCTGCCGATGTTAACGCTCTGTTCCACAAACGCATTTCGTCAATCAATCCTTTATAATTAGGATAAGTTTCACCCGTTTGGTACGAACCGGCTAATCTGGCTTCCTTCCTGTTTTTACAGGTATAGGTGGCGGTCAGTTTAGTACTATCGTTGCAAACTCCATCAACATACAATTTAAAATATTGTGTGGTTTTATTGTAACTTACTGTCAGCTGGAAAAACTTGTTTGTTGCAATTGCACTTACATTCTTGCTAATCACAGGGACTGTTAACGATTTATCATTTACAAATACATTGATTGAATTTCCGTTTATCCTGACAGAATATTCATCCTGCATTTCATAAATAGTAGCATTTACCTGTGTACGGTTAGCTGGTTTAATAAATGCCTGCCAGGTAAACCCTGTTGCAATACAACCATGTTTGGTTGCTTTGAGTGCTACAGTTCCTGCAGCTCCGGATTGAGAAAACTCAAGACTCTTATACAGTTTCTGATCAGTATTCGTATTTACTACAGAAACACTCACTCCATCGACGGCAGTTCCCGAACCAAAAACCACGTTACCACTGATAGTTCCTATTGGCTGGCTAAATCCGAGTCCATTCCCAATTGAATCAACAGTAGAAACCAGAATGAGAGAGCCGGTTGGTGGCTGATAGTATGATTCCACTTTATACTTATACAAGATACCCGGTGAAACTGATAAATCTTCCCAGTTCTCAATGCTGTTTGTGGATTGTTTCTCTGCAACAGCCTCATAGTCAAACATTTTTGAATTATTGTCATAAATCTTTCGCGAAATGACAAATTTCTGATTTAGTAGTGGTTTATCTATTTCCCAGGAAAGCTTTATACGGTCATTCAGCACTCCCTTGGTTGTAGTAAATTTTAGAAACTTACACTGGTCCACAATATTTACATTCACCCAGGCACTCGAATCGGCTCTGCCACTGTTATCGGCTACCAAACAATATTTATAGGGATTATTGTTTACAACACTATTATCAACATACTTCAAAGAAGATGCAGATACTTGCTGTGAATAAATATCAAGTGGATTTAATATATTTACTCTCACCACAGTAAGAGACTGCGGATTATTGGTACAAGTAGAAACTTTAGTCCATTTTAATTCAGCATTAGCAGCATTATTTCCGACTGCAATATGCGAAGTAACTGTAAATTTACTAAAATCAAGTACCTGACGGGAGGCAGTTATGGACGCTGATACCAATAACTCAGGTATATAAGTTGGTGCAGTAGAATTTGTAAAAGCCGGCGAACTCGCAGTCACGCCACCTGTTAAAAAAGCATCGGGACAGCTACGAATAATATAGGTGTAGGTTTTATCCCATACCAACGAGGCATCCTTATCTTCGTATGAAGTGACATTACTTGCTTGTCCACTTTGGGTAAGAAGTGTATATATACTTTCATCTGAGCGTTTCCGATATATATATATTTTTGATTTCGTATCTAATTGTGAAGGAGCATTATTAGTCCAGTTCATTGTAACAGACTTACTGCAAGCATCAAAGTTTATATTGTTTAATGTCGGGTATATATAACCTAACTGTGTAATTGGTCCAAGCGGCACACCGTATGTTACATAATTAGTACCACTGGATGGTCCTGACACATTATAAAACCCTTTTACATAATAGATATTACTTTGACTAATTTTATCTGTAGAAATTACTTTAGACATAATAGAATCATCTTTAACCGATGCCGGTGAAACATCTACTGAGTCTACTTTTTTTGTGTAATTAGCATCGGAGTATAAAATAATTTTAGATAGTCCGACAGCATTTTTCCAACTAATTTGTTTTTTTCCACTTGGAAGCGGAGAACATGAGAACTGAGAAGTTTTTGTAAGACTTTGCGCAGGTAAATCATAGTACATTGTGAAACCTGTAGGCCAATATCCTTGATTGAAGGCCTCAAGCCATAGTCCTTCAACTTTAAGCTTTATTGTTTTTCCAACTAAACAAGGAGGAAAATCCCATTTAACTGTAGCGCCAATATAATAACCTGCATGTAAGGCGCCAATAGCAGAAAAGTAAGTTCTTGTTGCATCATAAGTAACTGCACTACTTACAGTACCAACACTGCTGAAGGGTGCCGTTGAAGGACTGTAAGTAGTTCCAGATCCACCTTCAATATAGCTATAATCAAGAAGTTTAATATAAGTAGTATTGTCAATTGGACTTAAATATGAAACTACCATATTTCTGACGCAGTTAAAATGCTCTATCTGAGAATAATACATGAAGTTGATATCTACAGTTGTGAACGGACTAGCAGTATTGTATTGAGATGCTTTGACTGGATACAATGAATAGTAAATCTCACTCGTTGCTTGTGCAATCGTTTTTTGTAATGGCAATAACCCCATAAATACAAGCATTGGGATAAGAAGTAACTTTTTACTTTTACTACGATTTCTCGTTTCATTTTTTTTGTTGCACAGTTTATGCAAAATCAAAGTGAGATTGTGTACAGTTTTCATACAATATAATTTTAGAGTTTATTTTTTTGTTGTTGAATTGGAATTTAAAAACACCGTTATTATTATTTTTATGTTGAGTTTTAGTTTCACGCTGGTTTTTGTGTTCAATAGCTTACGCACGTTTTTTTTCTGTAATTAATCCTGGCTATTTTGGAAACCGTAAAATAGAAAGCACCCTCTATTTTCGCCCAGGCTCATCGTACTATAGCGCAACAAAATTACTTTCATATAAACTTCTTAACCATCCGATAAGTACGAATTTAGGGACAATGGGTAAAAACTTAGGGACAATAGGTAAAAACTACAGTTCAAAAGGTACGAAACTATGCTAAAAAATAAAATTTTTACTACTTTGTGAAAAAATATTGTTTTAAATCTCCATTTTAATTAAGTCAAAAAGCATATCTTTGCAAGCCTATTTTGTTTATTAAAAATGATTAAAACCATAGCACTCCTATCATCTGTTTACGTTGCTATTTTTTGGACCATCGTACTGCATGGGCAAAAAAAGACGCATTCAAATCCGCGTGCTTTTTTGGCGAAGTTCATGTTGTTATTGATACCTATTAATTTGGGTCGGTTTTTTCATTATGCCCCTTTCCCCGATCTCTATGTTTATTTTGATGTGGTGTTTATGTCTTCGGGCTTCCTTGCATATCCATTTTATTATATTTACATACGACTACTTACGGTTGACGAAAAATTCTCGTGGAAAGCCCACAGTCGGTTTTTGATACTACCCATTGTATTGCTTTCCATCTATGAGGCTATCGCATTATTTGCGCCAACCACTGAGTATCGGGTGTGGCTATTAGACAGAACTGCTCATCTGGATATACCGATTATATATGTACTGAATATTATACGCGGAATAATCAGAGTCCTGTTTTTCCTTCAGGTGGTTTATTTTCTTATCGCCAGTACAGTGCTGTTACGAAAATATAAGCATACTGCTGAACAATATTATTCGGAGATACAGGATGGAAAGTCTAACAATGTCACCATCTTGAATTTTGCTATAATATTCAACTGTTTATTAATGTTGTTTCCCATTTCAATTTTTCATGTTCACCATCAAATAATAATAATTGTGATATTGCCAATAATATATGCTGTGGATCATTATCTGATTGGCTACATGGGTTTTAAGCAAAAGCCCATTAATCCCAGCTTTGAAGTTGTGGATATTACAACCGAAAAAGCAGAAACCTCAGGGTTAAATGCAGGACAAAAGGAAATACATGATAAGTTAGTGCATGAATTTCAGCATAAAAAACTACATCTCAATAGTGACCTGAATATCATGGATGTAGCACAATTGATAGGGAGCAACCGAAGTTATATTTCCGCCATTATCAATCAGCAATACAATCAAAATTTCTGCACTTTTGTAAATAGTTATCGTATAAATGAGCTGAAACAAATTTTAAATGAAGATAATAACACCGTCAATGAAGTTCTTGCCGAAAAGGCCGGTTTTGGTTCAGTGAAATCGATGCGGCGTGTTGTGGTTTCCAACATAGGATTGCCTTTTGGTGATTGGCGAAAACAATTTTCTGAAACAAACAATGCACTGTAATTAATTATACTATCATCCAGTAATGATACGAACAATATTTCTTTTAGCTCCAATATTTGTAACTCTATTATGGTCAATTACCCTGGCTGGCAATGCAAAGAGATTCAGCCATCCTCGCTTGTATTTGGGGCATTTTATGCTTCTGCCACTTGTTATCTATATTTCTCATTTTCTTTACTTTGCTCCCTATCCAACTATTTATCCTTATTTTGATGTAATTTTACAAAGTGCATCACTCTTGGTTTTTCCTGCGTATTACGTTTATTTTCGGCTACTTACCGTTGACTATAGTTTCTCCTTCAAGGCGCACACTCGTTTTTTTATTGTTCCTATTATTGTAACCATTGTATATGCAGTAGGGGTTTTCTTTACTCCTCAAATAGAGTATAGAGCGTGGCTTTTCGACCCCAATGCCTATTCTCAATCTCCAACTATAAAGTTTCTAACCATTATGCGTAGTGTTATTCGCATTGTATATTTAATTCAGGTAATAGTTACTGTTGCTGGAAACTATGGGCTAATAAAGAAATATGCCGATAGAGCCGAGCAGTTTTATTCGGATATGCAGGATGGAAAATACAACAATGCTAAACGGTTAAACTATTCTATCATTGTAATGGGTGTAGCTGCAATTATTTTTACTGTATTGGGACGTAGTTTTTTGACGCATAAAGATGTTTTTATCTCAGTTGGGTGGACAGTTTTTTCGGGCATGCTGTTCATAATTGGGTACCTGGGCATAAAACAGAAACCAATAAATCCCAGTTTTGACTTGAGCGAGGAACAGGGAACGGCAGAGCAATTGTCAGAAATAAGCTCTTCTGCCAAAAACAAAGTATTGCAAAATTTGATACAACAATTTGAACAAAACAAGTTGTATCTCAACAACGACCTAACTATAATGGATGTGGTGCAGGTGGTAGGAACTAATCGTACTTATATTTCTGCACTTATCAATCAGCGTTATAAGCAAAATTTCTGCTCTTATGTAAATAGTTTCCGTATTGAAGCATTAAAAGAATTATTACTTACAAATACAGCTTATACTTATGAGGTTTTAGCCGAATCTTGTGGGTTTGGCTCGGTAAGTTCCATGAGAAGAGCCGTTTCGTCCAGCACAGGATTGTCCATCTCTGAATGGAAAAAAACTTTAATCACACAATGAATATTTTGAAACGTAAACTATTTACCAATTATACATTCAGACTTTTTTTGCTCCTCACTGTTTTCAGTTTACTGGCTTTGAGCACATCTGCCCAATCCAACTCATTATCCGGAACTATTAAAGATCAAAAAGGAGAAGCCCTTGTTGGTGTAAACGTGGTTGCTGTAGGAACAACTACCACAACAATATCGAACACAGAAGGCAAATGGACACTCTCCGTTCCGATAAACACCACCGAATTGAGATTTTCGTACATCGGTTACACCGACAAAATAATAAAAATTGGTACTGAGAATTTTATACCTATAATTCTCGATGAATTGTCGAAACAGCTTGACGAATTGGTGGTGGTTGGTTATGGGTCAATAAAGAAGTCGGACTTAACAGGTTCTGTATCGTCGGTAAAGGCCGAAACAATTATGCGCAAGCCAGTTGCCAATGTAGCTCAGGCATTGCAGGGTTTGGCGCCGGGAGTAATGGTTAGTTCTAATTCTGGTTCGCCCGGCGGTTCGGTTACTGTGCGCATTCGTGGCATTGGAACGGTGAATGACCCCAGCCCGCTGTATGTGGTGGATGGCATGCCCGTTAATGATGTTGGCTATTTAAGTGCTGCCGAAATAGGAAACATTGAAATACTCAAAGACGCTTCGGCAACCGCCATTTACGGCTCGCGCGGTGCCAACGGCGTGATACTTATTTCTACCAAACATGGAGTGGCGGGAAAAGATGTGATTACGCTCGATTCCTATTATGGCATTTCTAAAATAAATACTGATTTGCATTTGCTTTCCGGGCAGCAATGGATTGATATTCAGTCGGCTATTAATATTACAAGGTCAAAGCCCATTGATTTGACCAATGTGGATTCGTCTATTAATACCAATTGGCTGAAAGAAGTGAGTCAAGTAGGTGCTATTCAAAGTCATAACGTAAGCTTTGCAGGCGGAGTAAAAGATTTTACATACAACCTGAGTTTGGGTTATCTGGATCAAAAAGGCACTATTAAAAAAACAGATTTCAATCGGATCAATGCCCGTATTAACTTAGAGCGTAAAATGAATAACACCATAACCGTTGGAACAAATATGTCTATTGCAAACTCATCGCGCAATAAGGTGCTGGAAGGAAATAACAATGCTGGCATTTTTGCCAATATGCTATTCATGGAGCCCATAGTGCCCGTTTACAATGCCGATGGTAGTTATGGATATTCAAAGTACATCACTACCTATAACCCGGTAGCAACCATTGACAATACTTTCAGCAATGAAAAAAACCTTACTATCATTGCCAATATTTACTGCATAGTAGAACTGGCGAAAGGGTTGAATTTCAAAACATCGCTGGGGATGAATTTCAACCGCTACGATACTTACGACTTCAAACCAACTTTTTTTGTAACCAATACCTACAGTAATTCCACCAGTTTGGTAACCCGTGGATATGCACTCACCAACAACCTTATTTCAGAGAATACGTTGAACTTTAATCACACTTTTAATGTCAAACATATAGTGAGTGCTACATTAGGCTATACTGCCGAACAGACTCGTTACGAAAACCTGATTGGTACCAAGGCAAATACGCCAAACAATACACCTGACATGCAATACCTGGATGCTGCCATCAATAGTACTTCGGCCACTGCCAATGGCACTGCTGCCGAGTCGGCTTTAGTTTCTTATATCGGACGTGTCAATTATAGCTACGATAACCGATACCTGGCTACAGCCACCATGCGTAGGGATGGCTCCTCACGTTTTGGAAAATCAAATCAATATGGTAATTTTCCATCCGTGGCAGTGGCTTGGAAACTGAACAACGAGTCGTTCTTCAAAAACTGGCAGCAAGCGTTTATTCATACTGCCAAAGTGAGAGTGGGATGGGGTGAAGTTGGAAACCAGAATATCAGCAATTACGCCTATGAAAGTTTGTTAACATCAGCTACTCAATATGCCTATCTGTTCGGCACTCCCGAAAAACTCTATCAGGGCGTAGCAGCAGTTGCTTTGGGCAATGCCAATATTAAATGGGAAACTACGCAATCCACAAATATCGGTGTTGATGTAGAATGCTTGAATGGTAAGTTGATATTGATGGCCGATTATTATAACAAAACCACCCACGACATGCTTTTAGTGGAGCCAATTCCCTCTTTCCTGGGTTTTGAAACTGGCCCTACCACCAATGTAGGTTCGGTGAATAACCACGGATGGGAAGGTCAGATTGACTGGAAAGATAAAATTGGGAAACACTTTAATTATAGCATTGGCGCAAACATTTCAACCATTAATAATAAAGTGTTGAGTTTAGGTACAGGCAAAGCTATATTAAGCGAACCTATGGTTGGTGAAAGTACAACCTACACCACGGTAGGTTATCCAATAGGTGCATTTTGGGGTTACAAAACCAACGGCGTTGTGCAAACGGCCGAACAATTGGCAGATGTGAAAACCCGCCAGCCCAATGCTGGGTTGGGCGACGTGGTATTTGTTGACAATGATGGTAACGGCGTTCTGAACGATTTGGATAAAACAATGATTGGTAATCCTATTCCACAGTTTTATTATGGTTTTAATATCAACATGGAATACAAAGGATTTGATTTTTCGGCCAGTTTTGAAGGCACTTACGGAAACGATATTTTTAATGCTATGCGTTATTATACCTACAGCTTATCCAGCGTTACTCAAAAATCGGTAGATGTGCTCAATTATTGGACACCAACGAATACCAATACTACCATGCCGCGCCTAAATGGAAATGACCTGAATGATAACCTACGCTTCTCCGACAGGTACGTAGAAGATGGCTCGTACCTTCGTCTTAAAACGCTACAAATTGGTTATGCATTGCCGCCAACTGTTGCTAAAAAGATATTCATGACAGGCTTACGCATTTTTATTTCCAGCGATAATCTGCTTACATTTACCAAGTTTTCTGGCGCAGATCCTGAAATTGGACAACTCACTGCGTCCAATACACTTAGCAGAGGAGTTTATATGGGTAATTATCCGCAAGCCAAAACAGTAGTGGCTGGTATCAGTATTACATTATAATTCATAATTGATAGTTCATAATTGATAATTCCAACGACTTATATTAGAATATGAAATCATTTAATACCATTGGAATACTCATTGCGATTACATTACTCTGGAGCTGCAACGATGATTTTTTGAATAAATCAAAACTGGGAGCATTAACCACCCAAAACTTCTTTGTGACTGAAAACGATGCTTTTCAGTCCGTCGTAGCTGCCTATTCCGACCTCAAAGACTATCGCTACGGTTGGACTATTTGGTGCTTTGGCGATGTCTTGTCAGAAGATGCTACCTACAGTGGAGCCGACAGTGATGTGCAATCTTATGCACTCATGGAGTCGTATCATTTCCCTGCCGACCATCCGCGCATCCTCGACCGTTGGCAGGTGTTATTTAGGGGGGTCAACAAAGCAAATCAAGCCATT
>Ga0302215_10001974_pt1 | contig 14325 bp, 6 predicted proteins | sample II_Fen_N3_1_FD_194580 | JGI IMG/M metagenome (GOLD analysis project Ga0302215, IMG submission 194580) | Peat permafrost microbial communities from Stordalen Mire near Abisko, Sweden - II_Fen_N3_1 | ecosystem: Environmental > Terrestrial > Soil > Wetlands > Permafrost | place: Sweden: Abisko...
TTTCATCACTGGCAATACATACTGCATACGAAATTACCTTCTTTTCTCCGGGCTTTAAACGGATATTCCAACATGCATGTGTATTCTCACCTGAACTAACCACAGAATCGGGTTTAATAGAATAAGTGAACACATACGTGTTATTCGAATAATAAATAATTGTTTGCAATGGATTCGGCTTTGTTATGCTCTTTAATTCTCCGCTGACAAGATCCATTGACATTGGAAATTCAGCAGGTTTATTCGTTTTGTTTTCAAAAATCAGCTGCATAAGCACACCTTTCTTCTCAAAAACCGTTCGCATAGTGCTTGTTAACTCTACTCCCTTATAATGTGAGTTATTAACCAACTGGTAGGGAAACCATTTAGATTTCTCATTAAAAATGACCGAATCGTTCACTTTCAATGTACCGGCTGCCTTTCTTAATTTACTGCCTGCTAAAAATTGAGTTTCAAATCCTCCAAAGCATTTTGATGACATGACACTTCCCCTGAAATTGCCAATAGCCGGGTTACAAGCCAGGGTTTTTGTATTAACAGCCTGGCCCGCCAGGTCGTCCAATGTTGGAATTCCTGTATATTGAATTATTTTACTTGCTTTCACAACCACATTATCTATCAGAAATCCTTCTATCATGTCCCGTTGATCACCCTGATGATCCTGAATAACCTGACATGAATCCTGACGAAATTCAATCGTATGTTTTCCCGGTCCCATTTGAAACTCTGGCAGGGATATTTCAATCCATTTCATGTTGTCAGTAAATTTGGTTCCGGATGGAACCCAATACTCCGAATAGTCATGCTGTCCAACCCGAACACCATCTATTTTTACAGTAAGTTTACCGCTCAAAATTCGTGATGCGGCTAATGCAAATGAAACATTTATATTCTCACGGTTTTCAATATAAAAATCCTGCTTTATATAGGCCGATTGCGAAGGATTCGCAGGAATTAAAAGACTTTGAAAATTAGAATACGGGAAAAGTCTGGTACGATTTATTACTGTGACAGGAATATCAAACGACCAACCGGGTAAAATAAAATCCTGATTCATTTTCAAACTTAGTTCATCTGTTACCGGATATTCAAAATCACCATTCTGAATCAGATTCTGCGAGTATCCCGCAATGGAAATGAATAATAACAATAAAACAAACCGGATATGGAATAAAAATCGATACATACTGAATTATTATGATTTAAGGGTATAAATTTATTGATCAATCAGAAGCAATGGAACCCATGTTTGAAAGGGTTAATTTACCTGATAATTAATTTCACGTATTTCTACCTGCAAATTTCGCAACAACCGCTAACATTCACTTTCTTTATTTGATAATTTACTTTTGTTATTGTAACATTTTATTATTATTCTCTCAATTTGCCTGTTTTAAAGATAATATTATTGGTAGATTAAGTCGAATTTCTTTTCTTTGTATAATTAAATCATGATCATGAAAACTCAATTTTACTTTTGCTTTAAAATATTATTATTGATTCTGGCATTTTGCATAAATCCAACAGTATCATCACAAAAAATCGAATCAAATCAAATCAATAAATTCTCGACAGAACAAGGTCTTTCAAGTAATCTGATCTACAATATTCTGCAGGATAAAAAAGGCTTTATCTGGATTGCTACCGAAGAAGGCCTCAATAAATTTGATGGAAAAAACTTCACCCATTTTTCGGTTAATCACGGCCGGTATTCACTTTCACATAACCATACACAAACACTATTACTCGCTCCCGATGGGAATATATGGGCAGGTACATCCGATGGATTAAATATCTACGATTATAAATCGGATAGTATTATAAAAGTTCGTAATAATACCAGTCCTCTAAAATTGGTGTACAACGATATAACCTACCTGACTGCCGGAACGGATAGAAAAAAAACCTGGATAGGTACCTATGGGAATGGAGTTAACTATTTCAATTGGGACGAACAAAAGTTTTATGCCTTAGCGCTCCCTAAAATCCGTAATGCCATACCGCCTTTATATATAATGAGTCTACTCGAAGACGACAATAACCGCCTTTGGATTGGAACCCAGCACAATGGACTTTACAGATATGATCTTAATGAAAAGAAGCTCATCTATTATGCGTTGCCTGATAATTCGCTTTTCATCCGGACCATCTATCAGGATAGTTTTCGAAGAATCTGGATCGGTACTTCAAAAGGCTGTTACCTGTATAATGAGACAACAAATCAGTTAGAAATAATAAACTATCCTGATGGTTTAAACAACAACTCCATAGGTATAATAAAAGAAGATCATGCCGGCAAAATTTGGATAGGAACAGAGCAGTTTTTAATGAACTTTTCGGTCAGATCATTCTCTTTAATTGAAAAATTTCAATACCAGACCATCAATCAGGGTGAATCATCCTCCAGGTTAAGTTGTTCATCCATCAATTCTATTTATGCCGACCAGGACAACAACATATGGTTGGGCACTGCATGGGGAGGTGTGAATATGCTTAAAGGTACTCCTACAAAGTTCAGGCTTTATAAACATGAATCCGATGCACGAAACTCGTTGCCAAATTCACCTATTACCGCCATTTACCCCGACCAAAAAGGGAATTTATATATTGCCACCATGGGTACTGATAAAATTGGCGCCTGTGAAATGAATCTTCAAAGTGAAGTGGTCAAAGAACTTGACATTAATAAAAAATTTCCCGGACTGATTTACCAGTCGGTTTTCCTGGATTCTCAAAACAATTTATGGTTTGGTACCTACAACAAAGGATTAATTAAACTTGATAAAAACGGAAGGAACTATACCCAGTTTTTATTCAACAACCTGAACCCGAACTCACTTCCGGGAAATGATGTCCGTTGTATCTACGAATCCGGTGATCATACCATATGGATAGGTACAAGCAATGGCTTAGCCATGTTTAATAATGTCAACAATACGTTAACACGAATAAATATTCTCAATGACAGAACAGGCATTCGAAGTATAAAAGAATCTCAAAAAAACACATTATGGATTGGAACTTACGGCGCCGGAGTCATCACTTATAATATAATCAGCAAAAAAGTCAATTTAAAGCCCACTATCTTTACTCCTCATGTGATAAGCGACATTCTTATATACGAAGAATATGTCTGGCTCTCTACCCAGGGCGAAGGAATAATGGTTTACAACCAACGCACAAAAAAAGGGAAAATATATACCGAATCAAATGGATTAAACAGTAATTATATCAGCTCCATAGCCCGTGATAAATCGGGTAAAATATGGATAGCCACTAGTAAAGGTATTTCTAAGCTGAATCCTAAAACAAAAGAAATAGAAAATTTCAGTACTCAGGATGGCATTCAGAGCCGTGAATTCTCAGAAAGAACTGTTGCCAGTTTACCAAATGGGTTATTGGCCTTTGGTGGTTTTATCGGGTTGAATATCTTTGATCCAATGAATGTGACCAAAAACGATAAATGTCCACCTGTGATTTTCACAAAACTTCTTGTGTTTAACGAAGTCATCACTCCCTCGGAGAGTAAACATAAAAATTCACCTCTAAAAGAAAATATAACCCTGGCTGATAAAATTGTATTAAATTACAACCAATCGGTTTTTACCATCGAATTTATAGGAGTAAATTATAATGCAAATCAAAAAATTCAATATGCCTATTTTCTGGTTGGCTCTGATAAAAAATGGAACCATTTAGGAAACCAGAATAGCGTCACATTCCGAAACCTGCTTCCCGGAGAATACACGTTCAAAGTGAAAGCTTCAAGTCCTGACGCAGTATGGAGTGATAATAACATAGCAACTATCGACATAATTATCCGACCCCCTTTCTGGAAAACATACTGGGCTTATTTTATTTATTTAATTATCCTGGCTTCTCTTCTTTATTTTGTCTGGCTATTTTTCACCATCCGAATCCGAACAGCGAATCATTTAAAAATTGAAAGAGCCAAACGTGAAAAAGATGAAGAATTGCATCAGGAAAAGCTGCAGTTCTTCACCAACATTTCGCATGAATTCCGGACTCCGTTAACCCTGATCATCGGACCACTTGAAAAAATGCAATCCGATGAAACCGAAGATGATAAAAAAGCTCATTTAAAGTTGATGTTGCGTAATGCAAAACGTCTGTTGGGAATGGTAAATCAATTGCTCGATTTCCGCAAAACAGAACGTGGACAGATGAAATTGAAAGTCACGCAACTTGATATGATACCGGTTATCAATGAAATTATGCTTTCATTTGAAGAACTGAGAAAGCTTAAAAATATACGGTTCGATTTTTTTCACGAACAGGAGACTTTAATCGCATGGTTTGATGCTGAATTCCTCAACAAATCATTGATCAATTTACTTTCAAATGCATTTAAATTTTCCAATAATGATGGCGAAATCTCTATCACTGTTTCAGTCAAAAAAGATTCACTCGATCACGACGAAGTTGATATCATCATTTCAGATAACGGAAGAGGCATTCAACAATCTGATATTAAGAGCATCTTCGACCGTTTCTACCAGGGTAAAGAACAAAGCAACATGCAACAGGGCTCAGGCATCGGGTTGCATTTAGTCAAAAACTTAATCGAGCTGCATCATGGAGCCATCGAAGTGGAAAGTACACCCCTTGTGAAGACATTGTTTAAAATCACTATACCCATTGAAAAAAGTGCCTACCTGAAAAATGAATTGGTCAATGAGAACGAACTAAACTCTGAACCTGAAATTACAGAGAATATGCTGGATATAGATATTTCAGAAAATGAGAAAATTGCGGTCGGAAAAATCAAAAATCAACATTCAAAACGAATTCTGATTGTAGAGGACAACGAAGATATCCGACAATACATACACAGCATTCTTGGTTTAAAGTATGATATTGAAGAAGCCGAGAATGGAGTGGTCGCCCTTGAATTGATTGCGATAAAAGACTACGATTTAATCATAAGCGATTTAATGATGCCCGAAATGGATGGTATCGAGTTGTGCAAACATCTGAAATCCTCCATTGAAACCGATCACATCCCCATCATTATTCTGACTGCAAAATCGGATGTTGAAAACAAAATCCAGGGATTAAAAATCGGAGCCGATTCATACATCACAAAACCTTTTCACCCGGAGCACCTCATTGTCAGGGTATCAAAACTTATCGAGTTGAGAGAGTTGCTCAAGGACAGGTACAGCCGTAAAATATCACTGGATATTTTGCATAAAAGTGATACTACGGCATCATCTCCCGACGAAAAGTTCCTGCAAAAAACCATATCAATCATTCTGGAAAAATTAATTGAAACTGAATTCAATGGTGATTCACTTGCATATGAATTAGGCATTAGCCGAATGGGATTACACCGGAAAATAAAAGCCCTTTCCGGTCAAAGCACCGGTGAATTCATTCGGAATATCCGTCTCAAAAAAGCCTGTGAATACCTTTCCCTTCAGGGTAAAAATATTTCGGAAGTTTGCTACGATGTCGGGTTTAATTCTCCTTCTTATTTTACAACCTGTTTCACGGAAGCATTTAAAATGACTCCAAGTGAATATGCCCGAAACATAAAAACCAGTACTACAAAAACAGTTGACGAAGAATCGTGATGCATTAAACATCAAATTTAGTTGATTGTATGAATGACTATTAGCTTCTGGCCATTCCCATCTTTTTAACTGAATTGTAAATATGCCCCTCAGGTAGCCGGGTAGATCGAATGTTACCGTGCCTACCATGACCTGGATTCGAAATGTGGCATAATCACCATCAATTGTCGGGGAATTTACCTTACTAATTCGCACCGACAATCATCATACTGAGAATAGCACCCTTGCCACTGCGCTGGAGCGTATCAATTACCTTTTCTGTTTCAACACGAAGCTACCCGACAAACTGACATTAATTATTCTTTAATGGCGAGTAGTCATATGAATAATATCTACCTGCCTGAATGGCAATGGATTCACTTGATCGAATTTTATCTCCATTTCTTTCATAAGCAGTACGAATTACTCCCATCCGGTGTAAACAGAATCATCCCTGATTCCGACCTGACTTTATAAAGCCCGTAAAAACAGAACTTCAGCTTGTTTTTACGGGCTTTTTGACTTGATTGAAAGAACAGCACATTGGACCTACATTACTGTTAATTGAAATTATTTTTCAATTATTATATTTTTAATGCACAAACATACAATTATTTGTTTATTTTTGTATTAAAATATTCTTTCAATATTTTTCATTTGGTTTTGGTTTGGTTTTGGTTTGGTTTTGTTTGCCATATAACATTCATATATCAACCATATATTTGCCATAATACATCCATATATCTATAAAGATATATGGCATATAATTGAGAAATAAATGAACATGGAATGACAACCAAAACCAAACCAAAACCATACCAAAACCATACCATTTCTTATCCAATACTGTACTTAAAATTTTAGATAATAGTGATCTGGTTGTATTTTCTCAATCGACACATTAAGCCCATAAAAGCAGAACTTCATTCTGTTTTTATGGGCTTAATGTGTCGACTAGTTGCGCTAAGCTGAAAACTTATAATAATCGCAAATAAAAAATGAGGTTCCTGAATCATCAGAAACCTCATTTTTAAGTATAAAATCTATTGAACTTTTACAAAAACCGGTATGATTCGTTTATTCATATTTATATCAATTACAGTCAGCGTCAGTTTGTGATATGCTGTTGTAATTTTCATTGAAGATCCATCATTAAAATAATAATCTTCCAACCAGGGACTTGTTACTGCATTATCCGGTACACCCACTTTCGCTGTGAAAGTAAAACTTTTAGGTGTTTTTGGGATATTACCTTCCGGGTTTGAGAAATTTATGTATTTATCAAACAGCCAGTCGGAAATAGCCAGATCGGCTGTTTTAAGTGCTACATCATCACTGATAACCACACTGATACTTATACTGTCTCCCTTTGAAACGGTAATTGTTGGAAGGGTTATGGTTTCAAGGTTGGTTTGAGGCACCACTCCCCACAATAACAGGGAAGAAATATTGTCATCAATGACCTTCGTTTGTCCGTTTGCAGAGAGAGTAAGGGCTTTACAATCCGGCACCTGATGATCGAGTCCATTGCTGATTTGGTCGGCAGTTTCGCAAGATACAAGCCCAAAAGCAATAATGAGGGTAATGCTATGAATTATTTTTTTCATCTTATTTGTTTTTAGAGTACACCATGCATAGTTGGAAATTATGACTGGTGAATTATAATTTATAATTTAATTATTCCCAGCCCGGATTTTGAACAATTGTTTTACCTGCATTCCTGTATTTCAATATCTCAGTGCGAGGTATCGGGTACCAGTACATTTTAGCAGCGAATAAGCGGTTATCAGCATCGAAAACGGTATAGACATAGTTTCCCGAAGTATCTTTGGTTATACGCATTCCTTGTACAGGTTTATTCAATACTGTTTCAGCATCTTTCCAACGGCGCAGATCCCAGAATCGGTGTTCTTCAAAGGCCAGTTCAAGACGGCGTTCCAGTTTGATATATGTACGCATTTTAGCCTGATCCTGCAGCAATGCTTTATCAGGAGTGTCCAATGGTTTTAAGTTTGCCCTGTTTCGGAGCAAATTAAGGGCATTCACAATTGCAGTAAAGTTAGCACCTGTATTATCAAATTCATTCAATGCTTCCGCATAATTCAGTAAAATTTCAGCATACCGCATATTTACCCATGCCCTGTAACTTGTAGTACCTTTACTCAGGTCAATTGATTTATCAATGAATTTACTCATATAATACCCGGTTTTAGTAGCATTTGGTGTTGCAAACAAACCATCCTTCCCTCCGACATATGTAGCAACAATGGTGTCTTTCGTATTGCTCAGGTTGACCAACCGGCTGGTATTATAGAAAACAGTAAACCGCAACCGGTCTTCTCTTTTTCTGATATTTGTGATACTATACGGATCAGTGGAAATATAATTCAAATTACGGTTAATATACGAAGTTGCCCCCATTCCAAATGCTGCTACCAAATCTTCGGTTGGATTCATTAATCCCGATCCCTGATAGCTTACCGGATAATTGTAATTTTCAATATCATTCCTGTTACTTTCTTTGGTCGCAAAAATAATTTCTTTGTTATATACTTTTAAATCGGCATTATATACTGTGAAGATTGAGCTTAAAGAAGACAGCGAGTAAATTTTCGAATCAATTATCACCTTTGAAGCATCAGCAGCCCGTTTCCATTTTGTTATATCATTCGACGCATTATTAAGCGGACTGGCAGCATACAAAAACAACCTTGATTTCAATGCTAATGCAGTCCAGCTTACAGGTCGGCCATTGTAACTCACATCCGGATATTCGGAAGGCATGTATTTAGCTGCCGAGTCACAGTCGTTGGAAATTGAGTCAACAGTTTGTTGATAAGGCAACTGGTTCCCCGAAAACAATTCTTCTTCATTAAACGGATTAAGGACCTTACTCACATAGAATATATTTCCATACCGTTTTAATAATTCAAAGTGGAAATAGGCTCTCAAAAACAATGCCTGTCCTTTATAATAATTACGCGTATTCACCACTTTAGCACCCACAGTTTCAACCAGTGGAATGCTGTTTGATTGCGTAATAATACCTTCAGAGGATATCTCTTTTAAAAAGATATTGCATTTACGGATGCCACGATACATATTACTCCATTGATCATCGGGATTCGTTGATGAATTTATGGCATTGTTATTGAATAGCTGAATAGGTGAACCGGGATCCGAGCATACAGCTTCATCACTACCCGCAGCGAGCATAGCGCCACCAAACCGTGAAAAACCATCCGGGATATTGTTATATATATTATTCAAAAATCCCGGAGCATAATGAACATCCGAAAAGATCTGTTGATAGCTCAATGAAGTATTAACAGTGGAATCTTTGGTAAGATAATCGGAACATGATTGAGTCATGAAAACGGTTCCGATGGTCATGAATATAAGAATAAGTTTTTTCATATTTTTCATCATTTTTAGAATTTGAGGCTTGTACCAATATTTATTACCCTGGTTTCAGGGTAAAGGGTTACACCTGCATTTGGTATTTCAGCACTCAGATTGTATTTGCTCATACCATCAAATGAAAACAGGTTGTATCCGTTAATAAAAAACCTGACTTCATTTATATTAGCTTTACTCAATAATTTTTTAGGTAAACTATACCCAATTTCAAGGGTTTGAATTCTCAGGAAGTTTACATTTTTCATCCAAAGACTTGAATACTGAAGATTATTCAGATTTATCTGATTGGTCAGTCGAGGATAAAGAGGGTTTGAACTTACTCCCCAGGAATTAGTTGCCACGTCTGCAGTAATGTTGTTGTTGTCCATTAAACCAAGGAAAACATTATTACCTACATACAGGCTCCTATTGGCAATGCCTGTAAATAAGACATTAAAATCGAATCCTTTGTATTCACATCCCAGTGAGAGGCCGTAATTAATTTCCGGAATAGAAGGGTTGCCCAACGGAATAAAATCCTGGCTGTCGATTACACCATCCTTATTTTGATCGACATATTTCACATCCCCCGGTTGTACACTGCTGAAAGATGATTTTGCCGATCCGTCGATATCTGCCTGATCTTTAAAAAATTTCTCAGGAGTTACCTGCAGGCCCCATTGTTGTGCCACAGCTTGTCCGGTTCTGTATTCCCATGAATTCATTCCGGCTACTTCTCTTTTAGAAGTAATCTTGTTTTTGACAAAGGAGACATTACCCTGTAAAAAATAAGCAAAATCACCAATTTTATTCGAATGCTTCATGGAAATTTCAAATCCCCTGCTAAGAACGGAACCATCATTGGTATAAGGTAAATCCTGACCGATTACAGCCGGAAGAATGTTGTACATGTCCGTAATAATCTGGGTGCGGTTGTTGCTGAAAACATCAATGGTAATATCGAGTTTTTTTAATAAGTCAATTTCCAGCCCTACATTCGCATTCAGTGATTCTTCCCATGTCAGATTCGGATTTGAAATCCGGCCTTCATAAGATCCATCCGAGTTTGCTCTTGCAAAAGAGTATCCGTTGCCCCCATAGTATTTATCTTCATATGGGAAACGGGATCCTGCACCAATGTTTGAATTACCTACTTTACCATACGAGCCTCTTAATTTCAGGAAACTCAATATTTCGTTTGTCTTTAGAAAATCCTCATTGGAAAGTACCCATGCACCTGAAATAGTTGGGAAAAAACCAAATCGTTTCCCTTTTGTAAAATCTTCGGAACCATTGTATGCAAAACCAAATTCGGCTGTATACCTGTTATTATAGGTGTAAGAAGTACGGCCAAAACCTCCCTGATTCCTGTAATCAGGGTTATCACCATCGGTTGAAAGGGTTGATTGCATGTATTTAATATCAGCTGCAAAGTGATTCAACCCAATGGTTCTGTCATACGATAAACCAATCATATAATTAAGCATCAGGTTAAAACTGCTGTTGCTGCCAGAATAGCCTAAATCGATGCTGCTGCCTTGTCCGTATTGGGTATAGGTATTATCCTGATTCTGCTGGTAAACAGCATATCTTTGATTTTTAGTGCGGTTATAAAATTTGGATGCATCGTACCCAAACAATCCGTTAGCTGATAAACCTTCAATAACGGCATCCAGTTTATAGTCGAAAGTAGTTGTACCCTGTAAATAAAAACTGTACTGGTCGGTAAATCCGCTTTTAGCTATCATCCCATACGGATTAAATTTATAAATGGATGACCCGGCAATGGAACTATCAGCATTAAATACCGGAACAGCTGATGGCAACCTGGACAATGCCGACATGATGGAACCTGCACTTGCATTCGGAACATGCCGGTTTTCGACACGACCGGCCAGGTTAATACCAACTTTTAGATTTTTACTCAGGTTTACATCCACCACAGATCTGAAATTATAACGTGAGAAATCATTTTGAGTAGAATAACCCGGGTTCTCATCCGTATATTTATATAATCCTTTTTGGTCGACTGTTCCTAACATTACATAGTACTGGGCAATATCAGTTCCCCCTCGAAATGATAAGTTATAGGATTGCTGTGGAGCTGTTTTGTTCAAAAATGATGAATACCAATCGGTATTTGGATATAAATACGGATTGCTTCCATCGTAACTGGCCGGATTATTTTTAGGGTTACTTAAAAACAATGTATTAAAATCGGCATCGGACATCTTGTTGTAATCATTTCGCAAAGCCAGATTTCTATACTTTACATAGTCCTGTGAACCGACATAATTGGGCAACCTGGTCGGCGACTGCATACCATACTGTGCGGTTAATGAAATCACCGGTTTTCCGACAAAACCTCTCTTGGTAGTGACAAGGATAACACCATTGGCACCACGCATGCCGTACATCACTGTTGCAGCAGCATCTTTTAAAACGGTAAATGACTCTATTTCATCAGGATTCAATTGGGAAAAATCGCGTTCCACGTTATCTACCAGAACCAATGGTGCTACGCCACCTCCAAATGATTGTACGCCACGTATAAATAAACTTGGTTGATCCCAACCTGGTTCAGCCCCCACGGTACGTAATGACGTAAGTCCTGATGCAAGTCCCTGAATAGCATTTCCTAATGTTGACACAGGGGCTTTTGATATATCATCGGCTGTAATGGTTGAAATTGCAGCAGTGAGAGTTGATTTCGTCCGAGTACCGTATGCCACCTGATAAATTTCCTCCACAGATTGATTCTCCAGTTGAACGCTGATTTCATCACGGTTTTTGATAGAATATTTCAACTGTTTAAATCCGATTTTACTAAAAAGCAACGCCTTTCCGGGTCCTGCATTTATAGAAAAATTACCGGATATATCCGAGGATACCTGGGTAAATTCATCTAATACAGACACAACAACATTTCCAACCGGATTACCTGATGTATCAGTAATCCTACCTTTAACAGGAGCATTATCTTGTGCGAAAGTGAAATTTGAGAACAGGAAAAATAACATGATAAGTATTATTTCCGGTTTTTTCTTTATGGTCATCATAATAGATTGATTTTCGATGTGACTTAACATGATTAATAACCGGGGTTTTGTACAAACAATGGATTCTTATACATTTCGCCCGTAGGTATTTCATAGAGATTGTTATGCGCCTGATAAATGCGTGTGAAGTAAGTTTCCTCATTATACGAAACAGCATTCCCGTTTTTAGTAATTGAGACACGGTACATTGGACCACCGAACCATTTAGCGGCCAGCTCACCATCTTCCCCTGTACTCCAACGACGTGCATCCCACCAGCGGTGTTCTTCAAAGGAGAGTTCAATTGCCCGTTCACGTTGGATCCGTTTGCGCATAGATGACTTATCACCAGTCAAACTGACAGGCAAGTCTACTACACCCGAGCGGCTCCTTACCGCATTCACGGCATCGCGAACACGTTGAGATGGGCCTTCCACTTCATTCATAGCCTCCGCATAATTTAAATACATTTCGGCCAGGCGTGAAAAGATCCAGTTATGATAAGCAGTGGTAGTAGTCTTCTTTTTAATCTGTTCGGGCAGGTATTTTCGAACAAAATAACCTGTGAGAAATGTTCCCGCCGGAAATTGAGTGGTCGACGTAGACATATCTACCGTTGCCCCTTGCCATGAAGAACCCTGGTAAAGTATGATTTTATAAAACCGGGGATCCCTGTTAACATATGGATTTGTTTCATCATACAATGAACCCGGCTCGTCAATATATTTACCATTTGACATTTCGAACAGTTTTACAAAATTATTGGTTGGTTCAACAGCACCTGCACCACCGAAATCGCCCATGGGCATCCAGTTATATATTTGTGCATTATCAAATCCTACCGGTCCTTCATGTTTATAGAAAATTATTTCGTTGTTCCCTTGTTCCCTTCGGTTAAAAAATAAATTTTGGTAATCATCTGCTTTGTTGGCAGCATTCGTATGATAAAGTGCATAAACAGGCGATCCGCTTTCATCTTTCAAATCTATCACTGCCAGTGAAGCCTCAGCAGCTTTTAACCACCATGCTTTTCCATCTTTTTCATACCAGTCATCAGTAGTCCCGCCCATTCCCCAGATACCGTTTCGTTGACTGAACAGGGGGCTGGCTGCATACAATAATACACGGGCTTTTAATGCCATGGCTGCTCCCTTTGTAGCGCGGCCGTATTCACTTGTATTTAATGTAGCAGGCAGAGAATCAATGGCCAGTTTCAGATCATTCATGACGAATGCAAAACATTCCCTGTATGTATTGCGGGGACGCATCAAATCATCACCCGGTACAAACATACCATCAATCTCAGTGAGGATTGGCATACCTCCAAAACGTTTCAACATCTCATTAAAATAAAAAGCACGCAGAAAATGTACTTCCCCCACCATTTTTTGTCTTGACAAGGCACTGGGATAAGGTATTCTGTTGGCATTTTTCAAAAAAAGATTGGCTTTTCGTATAGCGGTATAATAAAAGCTGATGTTGGCATCAGTTCCATCATAATTGCCCATATTAAAAGGTTTTGTTCCAAAATAACCGGCATTTGATTCCGATTCATCCGAAGCTGACGACATGGGAACCGGCAAATAGTCGCCTACAGCATTGAACCGTTGTGTCAGGCCACTGTAAATATCCGCCTGAAAAGCCTGTGCATTGGCATAATTCGTGAAAACTTTATCTTCATTGAGGTTTAAATCCGGGGCAATATCCAAAAATTTACCACAGCTCATAAATCCCAACACGATAAACAGGAAAATATATTTTATATTTTTCATAACATGTTTCATTTTTTAAAAATTAAGATTCAATCCAACATTAAAAGCCCGGGTGGCAGGCATCAGACCCCCTCGAGTATCCCTGTTGTCGGGATCAAGATATGGTTCTTTTGACCACATGAAAGTATTGATGGATGACAAATAAATCCTCACAGATGACATGCCGGCTTTGCGGATCAGAACAGTTGGCAGGTTATAACCAATTTCAAGGTTTTTTATACGGAGATAATCTCCCGAACCTAATTCATACGTGGAGTAATAACGTTCATTATTTACCCATGATTTCCCGTAAAAACGGGTGAACTGAGCATTGTTTGCAATTTCAGGAGCCCAATAATTATTTTGTTTTTGGAATACATTGTCGTTATTCGAGAATGCCCACATGATATCCCATTGTTTGGCAAAAAGCGCACCGGCCGATCCCTGAAACAGAATGGAAAAATCAAAAGATTTCCAGGTTGCACCCAACGTAACGCCATACTGAATATTGGGCACTGTACCATATCCCTGACGATAGGCATCCGCCTGATTGATCACCCC
>Ga0302215_10001975_pt1 | contig 14322 bp, 14 predicted proteins | sample II_Fen_N3_1_FD_194580 | JGI IMG/M metagenome (GOLD analysis project Ga0302215, IMG submission 194580) | Peat permafrost microbial communities from Stordalen Mire near Abisko, Sweden - II_Fen_N3_1 | ecosystem: Environmental > Terrestrial > Soil > Wetlands > Permafrost | place: Sweden: Abisko...
CCGCATAAATATACCTGCCGGAATTGCCATGCTAAAATAAGCTCCGTACAATGCAAATTGAATAAAACTCGACTGCCATTTATGTAAGTGGAGAATTTGTTGAAAATGTTTGTCTAATGTGTCAAGCATTCCATGAGCCAGACCCCACAGGAAAAATAATGATGTGATAAATATATACGGAAGTTTGTATTCTTTGGAAATGAGTTTTGGGTGTGACATGATTTTTTGTTGTGTGATTAGATTTATAGAATTAAATACTTATAAGGTAGTTGTTATTGCACTCTGTGCTGAACTGTGCTGCAAAAATAGGTCTAAGTTTTCAAACTTAGACCCATAAAATTTATGTTCTTCGGCAGAAAAAAACAAGGTCAACTATTATCTGCCGAAGATTTACTGATGCTAGGCGGTTATTTCACCGTTCAAATCCCAAAGGTCTTCCCAGCCTTTGGCAGATTCCCACAAGAAAACCTGACCTTTTATGAGTCGGCATTGTTTATCGATTTTCGATACAGCCACCATTTCACCTTCGGTCAACCGGCCTTCAGTGATTCCCTTCAGGTTGTTGTACATTTTATCGGTTTTTACCGAGAATGGAATGGTAATCTGACCACGTTGAACAGCCCATTTCAGACAAACAACGGCCGGATGAACTCCCAATCGCTCTGCAATAGCCACAATAATAGGGTCTTCCATATCAACGGTATCTTCCGGTGTTTTATCACGTTCAGGGCGTCCGGGCGAACCAATCGGACTGTAACCAATTACTTCCACACCATTGTCTTTCATGTATTGATACAATTCAGGCTGTTGAAAGTGTGGGTGAATTTCCATCTCATTCAGCACTGGTTTGATCTTACAGTCACGCAAAATCAATTTCATCTTGGGAATAGTCACATTGGAAGTACCGATATTTCTCACCAAACCAGCTTCAAACAAATTTTCCATTTGTGCCCAGGTTTTCATATAATCGGCATGAATGTATGGAACTGAATTCGGTTGACGGGCTGTTACATCACATTTTGGAGCGTGGAAGTTAGGAAACGGCCAGTGAACCAGATACAAATCGAGATAATCAAGCTGGAGATCAGCCAACGATTGTTTGCACGATTCAACGACTTCTTTATGCTTGTCGTTCCACACCTTAGACGTAATCCAAAGTTCTTCGCGAGTCACAATTCCTTCGGCAAAAACTTCCTGCAAAGCTGCACCGATTTCTTTTTCATTGCCATAAACCGAGGCACAGTCGATATGGCGGTAGCCCATTTTTATAGCCGTTTTCACTGCTTGAGCAATTGTTTCGGCATCGTAATTGTCCGAACCGAACGTTCCCAAACCAATTACCGGAATTTTATCGCCGGTAGATAAGGTTTTAAATGGAACTTTTGAAGCATCTATTGTTTGCATGTAATTAGATTATTAGATGTTAGAACCAAGAGTCAAAACACATATCCGACTCTGGTTCAATCGTAAATTGTAAATGATTCAATCGTAAATCTATTTGATTTCTTCGTCAAATACAATGGCAACTTTTCCACATTTTCCTTCAGCCATCAACGAGTAAGCTTCAGGGGCTTGTGCCAATTGGAAGCGGTGTGTAACCAAATCTTCTGGGTGAATTCCCCAACGCTCAATGCGCTCAACCAATTCTTCCATACGCCAGATGGATGTTACCCATGAACCATAAATAGTTTTTTGGTCGTGGATAATGTCCGGACTTGGGTTGAACTCAACGGTTCCACCTTCGCCAATCATTACCATTTTTCCCCATTGGCGGGTTGCACGTATACACAATTGACGACCGGAAGTATGACCTGAACAATCAACAGTACGCTCATAGCCTTTACCATTGGTGGCAGCCATTACTTTTTCCATTACGTCCGGACCTGAAACGAAAACTTCGTCGGCCAAACCAAGATCCTTGGCAATCTGACAACGTTCTGCTACTGTATCAACACCAATCAGTTTTTGAGCACCCAATGCTTTAGCAAGCATCAAAGCAGCCAAACCAACAGGACCAAGACCAGTTACCAACACCGCATCGTTACCGGAAATTCCTATTTTTTCCAAGCCTTCGTACACTGTACCAAAACCGCAGGCAATTTGAGCACCGTCTGTATATGTAAGGCTGTCCGGCAAAAGAACAAGGTCTTTTTCTTCGGCAATCATATACTCGGCCATACCGCCATCCCGTTGCCAACCGTAAGCAGCGCGCGATTCGCTTTTACATGAAATCATGTAACCACGACGGCAATCGTTACAGCATCCACAACCCGAAATGTGGTAAACTACCACACGGTCGCCTTCTTTGAAACGTTTCATGCCTGGTCCGCAAGAGATAATTTGTCCGGCTGGTTCGTGTCCACAAATTTTGTTTTGATAACCTTCAGGTCCTTTCCCAAGGTGTTCGCGATAGATTGCGCGGATATCGCTACCACAAATAGTAGATGATTTTACTTTGAGCAGAACTTCTCCATGTCCGGGTTTTGGGAATTCTACATCTTTGAAAACTACGGTGCTGTTGCCCGGTAAAAAAGCAGCTTTTGATTTGAATGACATTATGAATTGTAATTTATGAATTATGAATTAATTGGAGTTACGCCTTTTTTCAGCAGTATATTGCCATATTTGGCTGTTTCGCCGGTCATTACCACCGCGAAAGCCGATTTTGTTCTTTCATAGAATGCAAAACGGTCGATGCGTTCAATAGCCGGAGCATTCGGGTTACTAATATGAATGCTTTTCAAATACGATTCCTCTACTTTTGGATCGAGTGTATCGCCGAGTACGGCTGCCATCATGGCCAGTGGATGTGGTACATAGGCATCAAGTTCAAAAAGCGGTAATATAGCCGCCAACAATTCGGGAATACGAAGTCCATCAGCTCGTAAAACACGACCGTTAAACGTTTCGCCGGGAAAGTGAGCATCGGCCAGAATGATTTCGTCGCCGTGACCCATACGTGCCAAAACTGCCAATAGTTCCGGACTAATAAGTGGTGAAATTCCTTTTAACATGAGATTTTGTTTTTATCAGCACACGTGTGCATTATTGATTGTATAAATTATATTTTTTATTTCTAAATTGACTAACAAGATTTTTTGAAAATGATTTCAGCCTGTACAGTCTTTTCGAGTGAATTGCCAATTGAAATTTCGTGGTTTATCATTTTTTCAAGTAAATCAAATGATATTTCGGCAATTTCCGCTTCGGGCTGTTCGATGCATGTAACCTGAGGTTCAATTATTTCAGACGAAAGTAAACTACCGAATGTAATCAAACCAAGACCTTCAGGAATTCGAATTCCGAATTTTCTCGATTCAAGCATAATTCCAACAGTCATATGCACCGATGAAGAAATGATGGCATCGGGCTTTACAGGCATATTCCACAACCCGGAGAACAATGTTTTCCCAAGTTCAATACTAAAGTCATCTTCCACCACAATGGGCTGTTGATATTCCATCCCGTATTTTTTGAGCATATCCAAATAACCGTTTTCTCTATCACGGAAAACATTTATGTTGGTTGTTGCTGTGAAATGAGCAATATTGCGGTATCCTTTTTTTATCAAATATTCAGTGGCTTTTGCCGTAATTTCGTAATTATTGATTATTACTTTGGGTGTTGGAATATCTTCGCAAATGCGATCGAAAAACACCAAAGGAATACCAAATTTACTCAGGACCCCAAAATGGTCGCTATTCACAGTATCTCTTGCAATAGAAACAATCACACCTGCAAAATTATGACGAATAATTGTGTTGACTATCTCCTTCTCCTGTTGGTATTTTTCGTTGGTTTGAAATACCGAAATGACATACCCTTTGCTGTAAGCCAGATTGGTAAGTTTGCTTACAATGTCGGAAAAAAAACTGTGGTTGATGTTGGGAACTATGAGTGCGATCGCGTTGTTGCTTGTTCCGCGCAACTGAACGGCGTTCATATTTGTCTGATATTCATGCTCACGTGCATAGGCCAACACAGCATCGCGGGTCACTTCATTCACGCGTGGATCGTTACGCAGGGCACGCGACACGGTGGAATGATGCACATTAAGTTCTTTGGCTATGTCTTTTATCGTGATTCTTCTCTTCATATACAAGCTAAATACAAACGTGTGCAAAGATAAAGAATTTTCTCAAATCATCAACATATTTAGCCTATTTTTAAAAAGGAGAATTATTGGAATTTCAAGAAACGATGAATCATTTGTGAACGAGAGTTTTGCTTGATTAGAGATTCATCAATGTGGGATAATTTGCCATAGAAAGCACCTTTCAAATCCTTTTTATCAGCAGTTTTGAGGTTGCAAACAACCGTATAGTTGCTCCCGAGTCGGGAAACTGTAAAAGTCCCATCAGTAATAAATTTGAGTGTAGATTTTGATGCATTGGCTTCATAATATGAGATGTAAGCACCAATTGGAAAAACTTCTGTACCAACTGTATCATTCTTACCGGGCGAAATAGTATAAGCCTCATGAGAATTTGAAATTTTGTAAGTGGCAACAGGTAGCAAAGTATCAGTTGGAGCAACATACACATCTTCTAAAAATAAAAACTGACCTAAACCCTGCAAACTTCCGGTACTGTCTATGCTCAATGAATCGGAGAAGAGTGAAACGGACAAAAGATTATTCGTAATTCCATAATCAGCATACTCTTTGCCAAAAAACTCTACATATCCCCATGAATATTTGGGATTTGTATTGTAAGTATATAGCACTACCGGCTCATACTTACATGAAGTAAATATACAAGCAAAAAACGAAACAAGAAGAATGAACTTTTTCATTTAGAAACCAAATTGATATTTTCTAATAACGAAAAATGAGAGATTATGTTGTTTGAAAATTTAATCAGTCGAATCTGTCTTGGTACGAATATATCGAACCGGATAATAAGCAGCTAAAAAGCCCATAGCCAATACTGTAGCAAACACAAGTAATAAATCCAATGCATTTGTTACAACCGGATAAGCATTAACCACATAACCGGTACCAAGTTTCAGTAAGCCAAAATGTTGCTGCAATAAGCACAAGATTGTTCCTAAACCTATACCACCCAAAGCACCAACAGCCGAAATCATCCAACCTTCAAACAGAAATACTCTTTTTATTAGTCGATTATCAGCACCCAAATTTCGTAATGTTTCAATGTCTGCCCGCTTATCAATAATAAGCATCGACAACGAACCAATAATATTAAAGCTGGCAATCAACAAAATAAAGCAAAGAATAAGATAGGTTATCCATTTCTCAATCTTCATAATTTTAAAGAAATTCTCTTGTTGTTCGTAGCGGTTTTTCACCTGATATTTCTCACCTAACAAAGCTTTGATTTGTTTTTGAGTATCGTCTTTATTGACACTTTTTGACAGCTTAAGTTCAACTTCAGAAACTGTATTATCATCATATTCAAACAGTTCGCGGGCAAGTGAAATAGGAACTAACACAAAATGATCGTCATACTGCGCTTGCTTTACCGAAAAAATACCAGACACAAAAGTTGCCACACGGTTAAAACTATTCTCTGGTCGGAGCAAATTTATCTTGGAAGTACGTTTTGGAGCGTAAATATACAAAGGATCAATAAAATGTGCCCCGGACCCTAATATGCTTGCAACTCCCAATCCCGGAATTGAACGTTGAAAGGCGCCATCAAACAAGATAAAACTACCATCATACATGATACTGTCGATGCGTGTCATTCGTTCAAAATTGTCGCTAACGCCCTTGATGGTAGCTGGCATTTGCTTGTCCTTGAATCTTAGCAGGGCATTTTCTTCGACTACTTCGGTAAATACCACCACAGATTTCGATTTTCTCAACTCATCAAACTCCTTCGTATTGACATCAAATGTTTTACCATGTGTCAGCGTAATTTTCAAGTCCGGATCAAAAGCCGAAAACATATCGGAAATAAGTCCTTCAAACCCATTAAAAACCGACAACACACACACTAACGCCATTGTTCCAACTGCTACACCACCGGCAGAAATACCGGAAATGATATTGATAGCGTTATGAGACTTCTTGGAAAAAAGGTAACGACGGGCTATCCTTAATGAAAAGGAAAGTCCGCGAAATTTGTTTTGTATTGTTTCTTTTTGCTCTGACATGCTGAAAATTGCAGTACTAGTCCAACTCAATCACTTCACCTTCTTTCAACGGTGATGGAGGATCGCTTTTTAGCAAATTATCGATATTTTCGAGATAATCCAACGAATCGTCAACGTGGAAATATAATTCAGGAACGATACGCAATTGATGACGAACACGTTTACCCAAATCAAAGCGAAGGGCGTTCTTGTCTTCTAATACTTTAGCCAATACTTCAGCCGATTTATTACTTGGGAAAATACTTAAATATGTCCGGGCTATGCCTAAATCGGGACTAATCCGTACATTGCTAACTGTTATTAAAGTGCCATGCAATTCACGGGCATATAACAAAAAAATTTCTCCTAGCTCTTTTTGCAACATACGCGATATTTTTTGTTGTCTGGTTGTTTCCATTGTTTTTTAGTTTAGTTGTGATTGGAAATGAAGCATTTGCTCATTTCGATAATGTTATATTTTCCACTCAAATCCATCCTTGGTGTCTTTAATCTCAAAACCAAGAGCGGTGAGTTCGTTGCGAATTTTATCGCTGGTTGCCCAGTCTTTATTTTGTTTTGCTTCAAGGCGCATATTCAACAGTAAATCAATGGCTTTCTTAAATGCTTCGTTTCCAGCCGATGCTTCTGTTTCAGATTTTAAACCTAAAACATCTTCAATAAATGCTAAATAAACTGCTTTCAATTCAGCCAAATCGGCAGCAGAAATTGTTTCTTTTCCATCGTGAACTAAGTTAATAGCACGCAGAGCATCAAACAAATGAGCAATCACAATAGGTGTGTTGAAATCGTCGTTCATAGCCTCCTCGCATTTAGCGCGAAGTCCAGCAGTTTCAATAGATGAAGCTGCTGAGGCAGTTAGTTTTTGCAAGCGGGCATATCCTTCCACCAAACGGCTAAAACCTTTTTCGGAGGCTTGTAGCGCCTCATTAGAGAAATCCAACGTACTGCGGTAATGCGATTGAGCCATAAAAAACCGAACAGTCATAGGCGAATATCCTCTTTCTAATAACGGATGTGAACCGGTAAATAATTCCTTCGGCAAAAATCCGTTTCCGGCTGATTTCGACATCCGTACACCATTCACAGTCAACATATTGGTATGCATCCAATATTTAACCGGAGCTGTATGATAACAAGCTTGCGATTGCGCAATTTCGTTGGTGTGATGCGTAGCCTGTAAATCCATTCCACCACCGTGAATATCAAATGTTTTACCCAGGTATTTTGAGCTCATAGCCGAACATTCCAAATGCCAGCCGGGAAAACCCCAGCCCCAAGGCGAAGGCCATTGCATAAGCGTTTCGGGTTTTGCTTTTATCCACAATGCAAAGTCCAAACGTCCTTTTTTCTCGTCCTGACCGCCTAACTCGCGTGTACCTTCGAGTAAATCTTCTAACTTTCGATTGGTCAGGATGCCATACTGAAAGTCCTTATTGTATTTTTCTACGTCAAAATAAATAGTTCCGCCCTTTTCATACCCATAGCCACTATCCAGAATTTGTTTTACAATTTCAATTTGCTCCGATATGTGACCGGTTGCTGTAGGTTCAATACTTGGTGGAAGTGTATTGAAAATATTTAAAATTTCATGAAAACCTACGGTATATTTTTGAACAATTTCCATCGGTTCAAGCTGTTCTAGCTTAGCTTTTTTTGCAAATTTGTCATCACCTTCGTCTCTGTCACCTTCCAAGTGGCCGGCATCGGTTATATTTCTGACATAGCGTACTTTATAGCCCAGATAAATCAAATAACGATAAATCACGTCAAACGAAATAAAAGTGCGACAATTGCCTAAATGAACGTCGCTATAAACGGTTGGTCCGCAGACATACATGCCCACTCTATCTTTGTGAAGTGGAATAAACTGCTCCTTCGAGCGACTTAATGTGTTGTAAATATATAAGTTGTGTTCCATAATTCAGTTACAAGTATTCTAGTTCCGAGTTACAAGAAAAAAATTATTAGCTTATTCCACGTTGTTTTTTCAAACTTTCATAAGCTTCATTGATAGAGCGGAATTTCTCGGTGGCCGATTTCTTTACATCTTCACCCAATTCATTTACTAAATCGGGGTGATATTTTTTTGCCATTTTCCTATACGCTTTTTTTATTTCATCATCGGTAGCAGTTGGCTCAATTTCGAGCGATTTGTATGCCCAGTCACGGTCAACCTGCTTCATATAAGGAGCCTTAAGCGATTCAAAATCCAGACGATCGATGTGGAAAATATCAGCAATTCGTTTAATTGCTGATAATTCTGACGGATGAATTTCTTCATCAGCATAAGCTATATCAAAAAGCAAATGCAGCAGTTCCAATTTCGAAGAATAATTCATGTATTGGTTTATCTGCATAGCCACTTGTGTTTCATCAATTGGCTGTTCCAATAAATTTTTCAATATCTGAAGAGCTTCCAATGCACCTTGTTCGCCAAAATTTGCAACCAAAAATCGCTTAGCGACCGCTAGTTCAGACTTCATTATTTTTCCATCGGCTTTCATAATACAAGCCATCAGAACGAGCAAACTCATTTTGAAATCGCCTTCAGCAGTGCGGCTTGGTCCAAGTGTATTACTTGAGACAGTGACATTTGAGCCATCGAACATAGAACCAACAGCAAATCCTATTAATGCACCAATCGGACCACCAAAAGCCCAACCCAGTCCACCACCAATCCATTTTCCGAAACTTCCCATAACAACTTTATTTGAAATGATTTTAGGGCTACAAAGATACGAAAATTTGTGCCAATTATTAATAGGCTTATGTAGCAATTTAGAAATGATAACTATTTTACAAATTGAACTGGCACAAAGAATTATACCTGTTGAATTATTAATTATGAATTAAAAACAATATCTTTGCACCCGCATTGGTTTACTTCTTCGCACTTCGCGGAGAGTGATTAAAAGGGAATGCCGTGAGAATCGGCAACAGTCCCGCTGCTGTAAACTCACAACATGTATTGAACAACACTTTTGCCACTATTTTTCTCTAAGAAAGATGGGAAGGCGTTCAAATACAGAGTAAGTCAGAAGACCTGCCGTGCATTATCCGTTTTAAAGCTTTCGAGGACAGAGCTAAAAACCAGTTTTGCATGCCATTGCACAATTGATTTTTCTTTTCTTGCAAGCTATTTGGTTCGATAGCAAACAAATAGATTGTATGTGTATTTTAAACTTTAAATTATTAAAAATCCGATTTGTTGCTTTTTGCAGCATACTCGTTCCGTTTTCTGTTTTTGGGCAGCAGCAAACTCAAAAACCAGATACTTCGAAAGTTTATTCTATTACAGAAGTCACAGTCACTGAACGTTATCGCGATGCTGAAATTCGTTCGTCTGCTCCCCTACAGGTTCTCTCTGCCAAACAAATTGATAAACTAAACGTACTTCAGGTTTCGGATGCAGTGAAATATTTTTCCGGTGTTTCTGTAAAAGATTATGGCGGTATTGGTGGCTTGAAGACTGTTTCAGTGCGAAGTTTGGGTGCTAATCACACAGCCGTGAGTTACGATGGCATTACACTCACCGATTGTCAGACCGGACAAATAGATATTGGTCGGTTTTCGCTTGATAATGTGGATATGCTTTCGCTCAGCAACGGACAAAGCGATAATATCTTTAAACCGGCACGATTGTATGCATCAGCTTCAGTATTGAATATCAAAACGCTTTCACCTAAATTTGAAGGAAATAAAAAGCTGAATGGCAAAGTAACTTTGAAAGATGGATCTTTTGGATTATTGAATCCTGCTCTTTGGTTACAAGCCAAAATAAATCCAATACTTTCGGCAACAGTTAGTGCCGAATTACTTACTGCGGATGGTGAATATCCGTATTTATTGGAATATGGACTTTCGAGTGGCGACAGCACTTCGCATGAAACCCGTAAAAATACCGATGTGCATAACCTCCGTCTGGAAGGAGCTTTGTATGCCAGTTTTTCAGAAAAAGAATCGGGTTACCTGAAAAGCTATTACTACAATTCTAAACGCGGTTTGCCCGGAGCTACAGTTTTTTACAACGTTGAGAATTCTTCGTCGCAACGGCTCGAAGATGAAACCTTTTTCACTCAGGCTCACTACGAAAAAGAATTTTCAAAGCTTTGGGCCTTTCAAACAAATGCCAAATATAACCGAGGGACAATGCATTATTTAGATCCAACTTCGCTAAACTCGGAAGGAAAAACTGTTAACTCCTATTTGCAGCAGGAATATTACGGATCGGCTTCGGCACTTTTCCGTGCATTTGAAAATTTATCGTTCTCCACCTCAACAGATGGGGCAATTACAAGCCTTGATGCCACTGCATCGCCGGTCCGTTACACATGGCTAAGCAATATTGCAGCCAAGTACGTCCGCAACAATATACTTGCAACAGCCAGCATGTTGGCAACAGTTACACACGAAACAGCAAAATCAGATGTTGACATTGAGAACCAACAACGCTTCTCGCCTTTTTTTAGCTTTACCATTAAGCCATTGGAGAAAGTCGATTTGCGTTTAAGAGCATTTTACAAAAATATTTTCCGGTTACCCACTTTCAACGATTTGTATTATTTCAAAAGTGAAAGCAGCCGTTTAAAGCCCGAAGATACAAATCAATATAATCTTGGACTAACGTTTTCTTCCAAAATAGATAACTGGTTACCCCTTTTTACATTGACCGCTGATGTATATCACAACGATATTGCAAATAAAATTGTGGCGTATCCTACAAAAAATGCTGCAATCTGGACGACAGTAAATCTTGGAAAAGTGACGGTTAATGGGCTGGATTTGACTGCTGAAACGACAATTAGTATCAGCAAAATTATTGGGTTGGCACTTGGAACTACGTACACCTATCAGCGGGCGTTGAATGCCACCGATCCAAATGATGCAAGCACGTATAACCATCAATTACCTTACACACCACGAGTTTCCGGTTCAGGGCGGGCGGCTCTCGAAACTCCATGGATAAATGTGTCGTATTCGTTACTTTGGTCGGGGCACCGATACGCAGGTTTTCAAAATTATGCCGAGAACCGATTGTCAGGCTACACGGATCAGAGCATATCATTTTCCCGGAATTTTCAGTTGAAATATTCGCTCCTTACTTTGAACATCGAAATGCTCAATTCACTTAACGAGAATTATGCTATCGTCCGCTTCTTCCCTATGCCGGGTCGTTCCTTTCGGTCTACTTTAGCATTGAAATTCTAATTGGTTTTCAGACAAATAGAGTTCTGTCAACCTGATTGAAATTAGTTATTATATCGTATGAAAATCGGTCGTAATTCTCGCCATAAGAGCTCACAATGTATATTTTTCCGGCACCGGCAGATTCTGCAGCTATAATTCCAGGCACAGAGTCTTCAAACATGACAGTTTGTTCAGCCTCTAAACCTAACTTTTCAGCTGCTTTCAGAAAAACATCCGGATGCGGTTTTCCCCGAAAAGTGCCATCATCGTAAGCTACTTTATCTTTGCTGAACCAACGTCCCAAATGCATGTATTCGAAATAGAAATCAATGTTTTCAATTCCTGCCGAAGTAGCTATGGTCATGGCAATTCCATTATCCATCAGGAAATCAAATAATTCCTCTGCTCCCGGTGCAAACTTCAAATCGTTAACACAAAGTTCCCTGTAAATAGCCTCCTTTTCCTGAGCCATCTCATAAATTTCTTTATTTGTCAGGTGATTTCCAAAAATGCCACGCATGATATCGGCGTTGGGTTTACCATGTATTTTTACCCGCTTTTCCTCATCCGTGAGTTGAACGTTGTGCTTCTCTAAAAACACATCGAATGCTTTATCGTGAAATGCCGTATCCCAAAACAGTGTTCCATTGAAATCGAAAATTGCTCCTTTAAACTTCATATCCAATTATTTAATTTGCAAATTTCGGAATTCAAGAGGTTTACCTTCGTTCTGAAACCCGATAAATCCTTTTGAAACCGTAAGTCCGGTAATGCTGTTTTGTAAAACACCATTCACCCAAACTTTGATGGTTTTATTTTTACTGATAATTTTTATTGTGTTCCATTCGCCCAGGGGTTTTTCATTCGATGTTTGTAGCTTTTTTACTGTAAATTTTACCGAATCGGTACATTCTTTTGCCCAAAGTCCATTCATACAAATAATATCACCCGCTGCATCTGCCTTTTGTTGAACCTGATAGCAAACCGGCCAAACTGTATCTTTCGCTTGAATATGAACCAAAACCCCACTATTCCCCAATACCTTGGTCCAACGCCATTCAACGTTCAGTTCGAAATTGGAATAGCTTTTCTTTGTGCGTAAATAGCCGCTCGATGCGCCCGAAATTTGCAGCAAACCATCTTTCATTCTGAACACATCACCCGGATTGAGACTTTTGTCATTCAAAATACACATCCAGTTTTGAGCATCTTTTTGAGCAAAAAATGAATTTTTCTTTGTCTTTTGTGCAAAACCAACAACTGATGACAGCAAAACAATAGCTGACAGCAAATACTTTAAATTTGTTCTCATGTAAAAATGGTATTTGAATTTTAAAACCGGGCTCAAAATTAGCGAATATGTTTCACTAAAGCTTTGTTCAAAATAAAAATTTGAGGAAAATTGACAGAGAGCCTGTCAAAGCAATGATGGGAGATAAAAATACAATTTGACTAACAAGCAGCCAGCCACTGAATTTGAAGTAGAAAATAGTTTTGGAGCGATTAGCTCGTTTATTGAGTGTAAGCAGCTGAAGCTCTGATAAATTCAGTTCAAGCAGTTCTGCCTGTTCCATATTCAACCGGGCAATGCCCTTATCGGAATATCCTTTGCTAAAACCACGAAACACAGATGAAGGGTGTTTCCAGAATCCCCAGCCCATAGTCCACAGCGGGAAAACAATAATCGGGAAGTTTCGGTAATAACCGGTTGAGACTTCCCAGGAAGCAATAAAAATTTCGCCCTGCCAGGTAGTATCCTGATGATTCAGAATATGCTCCAAATCGTGAATATACAACATGCGTTTTCGAAACGGAAAATTGGGCAACGTAAGTTTAAAGGCAGGAAGCGGCACTTCAAACGTTTTATCGTTCACACCGCCTTCGGCAGGAATGTCGTACTGAAGATAAAATTGATCTAAATGTTCGCGTAGAGTCATCAAAACAACGGATTACGTTCAGGAATTTATTTCGGAAGCGGCATCCTTATCTACGTAAAAATCGGCCAAACCTCCGGCAGAGTGAATGTAGGAAGTCGGATATTTATCGAATCCAGGTTCACGTTGCATAATCTGACGTATTACAGCCGACTTTGAAGGTCCGGTAATGAGGAAAACAACCTGACTGGCTTCATTTATTAGGTGACCAGTGAGAGTTATCCGTTTCTGACCACTTGTAGGGTGAATCCCAACAGCGACAAATTCTTTTGCATCCAATAAAGCCAGATTATCGGGGAAAATAGACGCTGTGTGGCCATCGTCACCCATACCGAGCAAGATTAAATCAAATTGTGGAATGCCTTTATGTTGTGAGAGTTGTGCTTCAAGCAAGGATTGATAACGAACGACCTCTTTTTGAGGGTCAGCCTCACCAACCATGCGAAAAATATTAGCATCGTGAATCGGGACATGCTTCAACAAACTTTCATACGTCATGCCAAAGTTGCTTTCGGCATGTGTGGGCGGAACACAACGTTCGTCAACCCAGAAAAGGCGAATAAAATGCCAGGGAATTGAATCGACATATTCGTTCGCCAAAACGGTAAAGAGAAGCTTTGGAGTGCTTCCACCCGACAAAGCAATATTGAACGGAAGCGAAAGCTTGTTTTTCTCTTTCGCTTTCTCCAAAATCAGTTTTGCAACAGCACGGGCTGTTTCTTCAGGAGTTTCGAATATATGAAGATTCGGATTCATCTTGTTATTCTGTTTTAAATTTTTTGAAAGGAGCCCGCCATTTCAGTTCTTTATTTCCAAACAATGCATTAGCTTCTTTTGGTCCCCAGGTATTGCATTCGTAGAAATACAATGGAATTTCGCTGTTGGAAGATTTCCATGCCTGAAGAATAGGATCAACGAATTTCCAGCTGGCTTTCACAGCATCGGCACGGGCATAGAGCGTAGAATCGCCAATCATACAGTCTAACAATAAACGTTCATAGGCTTCGGAGATTTTGTTTGATGCCAAATCGGAATAATGGAAAGCCATATTCACGTTTTGCACTTTGTAGCCGGCTCCGGG
>Ga0302215_10001977_pt1 | contig 14318 bp, 10 predicted proteins | sample II_Fen_N3_1_FD_194580 | JGI IMG/M metagenome (GOLD analysis project Ga0302215, IMG submission 194580) | Peat permafrost microbial communities from Stordalen Mire near Abisko, Sweden - II_Fen_N3_1 | ecosystem: Environmental > Terrestrial > Soil > Wetlands > Permafrost | place: Sweden: Abisko...
GGCCAATCCGAATGCGCCGACCGGGCGGCTGCTGGCGCTGGCTGATATTGAGCAGTTGCTGCAAAGCCATCCGCAGCAGGTGGTGCTGGTCGATGAAGCGTATATCGACTTTGGCGGCGAAAGCGCCATCGGCCTGATCGACCGCTACCCGAACCTGCTGGTGGTGCAGACGCTGTCCAAATCGCGCTCGCTGGCCGGGCTGCGGGTGGGTTTTGCCGCCGGTTCGCGCCTGCTGATCGAGGCGCTGGAGCGGGTCAAAAACAGTTTTAATTCCTATCCGCTGGACCGCCTGGCTCAGGCGGGTGCCGTGGCGGCTTATGAAGACACTGCGTATTTTGAACAAACCCGCCAGGCGGTGATGCACAGCCGCGATGCGCTGACGCTGGCGCTGGAATTGCAGGGTTTCAAGGTGCTGCCGTCGGCGACCAACTTTGTGTTTGTCCGCCATCCGCAGCACGATGCGTTGACGCTTGCCCAGCGGCTGCGGGAGGGCGGCATCTTGGTGCGCCACTTCAAGCTGCCGCGCATTGACCAGTACCTGCGCATCAGCATCGGCACGCCAGAGCAATGCCAGTTATTGGCGCAGGCGCTCTGGCAGCTGACTTGCGCCGCCTGAAGGCTTCAGTAGCGCGTCTGCGACAGCTCTTCAAACAGCTCGCCATAGAGCCGGTAGCGGTTGGCGCTGATGCTGCTGGTGGTTGAATTGACCTCGGCAATCACGCCGCAGCCTGGTTCGTGCAGATGGGTGCAGTTGTAGAACTTGCAGTTCTGCGCGTGTTTTTTGAAGTCGGGCATGTAGTTGGCCAGCTGCATCGCCACGATGTGGTTCAGGCCGAACTCCTGAAAGCCGGGCGAGTCGATCAGCGCCGTGGTTCGTTCTGCATCGACCCAGTACAGCGTCGTGCTGGTGGTCGTGTGTTTGCCCGAGTTCAGCGCCTGCGAGATTTCTGCCGTCAGCACCTTGGCTTGCGGCACCAGCAGGTTGGTCAAGCTGCTTTTGCCCGCGCCTGACGGCCCCAGCACCAGCGTTTTTTTGCCGCGCAGCAGCGCCTGCAGTTCGGCGGTTTGCGCCTCGTCTTCCGGGCCGATGGCGATTTTTGGCTTGATCGCCAGAGGCAGCATTTGGTAGCCCATTGCGCGGTAAGGCGCGAGTTTGGCCCAGGCACGGCCAAAGGGTTCGGCCAGATCGCTTTTGTTCAGCGCAATGATGGGTTTGATGTGCTCGGCCTCGGCGGCAATCAAGGCCCGCGTGAGCTGGCTTTCCGAGAATTCCGGCTCGGCGGCAATCAGAATCAACACCTGATCGAGGTTGGCGGCAAAAGACTTGGTGCGCATCTCGTCTTGCCGGTAAAACAGGTTGCTGCGCTCTTCGATTTTTTCAATCGTGCCTTCGTCTTGCGAAGGCAGCCAGCGGATGCGGTCGCCGACGACGACCTGGCTTTTTTTGCCGCGCGGGTGGCAAATCAGACGCTGGCCGGACTCGGTTTCCACCAGCACATGGCGGCCAAAACCGGCCACGACCAAGCCCGCTTGCGTTCCCTCTACTGGCGCGGCGCTGGGGCGTCCGTTGCGCGCTGGCCGACTCATGCCAGCAGCGCGTCAACGTGGGACGCGCAAAAAAAGTCGGTCATTGAAATGCCTTGAACATCGTGGGTGCTGAAGCGCATGGTGCAGCGGTTGAACGTCACCGCCAGCTCCGGGTGATGGTCTTGTGCGTGGGCAATGAAGGCGAGCGCATTCACAAAACTGATGGTTTCATAGTAGTTTTTAAAACTGAAAGTTTTTTCCAGCGCGCCGTTGGCCAGTTGCCAGCCCGGCGCTTGTGCGGCGTTGAGCTGCGCCAGTTGCGCGGCTAGTTCCGTGGCGCTCAAGGCCTGGCGATTGGGGTGAACAGGGTGGCTCATGCGGCGGCGCTTTCAGCGGAGGGAAACATGCGTCCCAGCCGCTCGGAGGCGGGCGGGTGCGAGTAGTAAAACTTGACAAACATCGGGTCGGGCGTGAGCGTGCTGGCGTTGTCCTGGTAGAGCTTGAGCAGCGCGCTTTGCAGGTCGCGGCCATCGGTTTGCGAGATGGCGTAGGCGTCGGCCTCGAACTCGTGCTGGCGCGAGAGCTGCGCCATCAGCGGCGAGATGAAAAAGGTGAGCAGCGGCACGCCCAGCATGAACAGCAGCAGCGCCAGCGCGTCGTTGGCGCCGCTCAGGTTCGGGCGCACGCCCAGCCCGAGGTAAAACCACACCTGTGACGACAGCCAGCCCAGCAGCGCAAAGCCGACGAGGCTGATCGTGAACATCATCACGATGCGCTTGATGATGTGTTTGTGCTTGAAATGTCCGAGTTCGTGGGCCAGCACCGCATCGACCTCGGCGGGGCTGAGTTGCTTGAGCAGTGTGTCGTAAAACACCACGCGCTTGGCCGCGCCAAAACCCGTGAAATAGGCGTTGGCATGCGCCGAGCGCTTGCTGCCGTCCATGACAAACAAGCCTTTGGCCGAAAAGCCGCAACGCTGCATCAGCGCCGTGACGCGGACCTTGAGCGCCTCGTCGTCCAGCGGCTTGAATTTGTTAAACAGCGGCGCAATCACCGTGGGAAATAGCACCAGCACCAGCAGGTTAAACGCCATCCACACGCCCCACGTCCACAGCCACCACAGATGGCCCGCGCTGCCCATCAGCCACAAAATCAGCGCCATGACGGGCAGGCCGACGATGATGCCGACCAGCGTGGACTTCACCAAGTCGCCCAGCCAGAGCTTCAAAGTCATCTTGTTGAAGCCAAAACGCTCTTCAATTTTGAAGGTGCTGTAGAGCGTGAACGGCAAGTCCAGCAGCCCGCCAATCAGGCCGAACGCGCCCAGCAGCGCCAACTGCGACACCAGCGCGCCGTAAGCAGCGAGGCCGGAGTCCATGATGGCCCGGTTCAGCGTGTTCAGGCCGCCCAGCAGCGTCCAGCCCACCAGTACGGCGGCGGAAAACGCCATTTCCAGCAGGCCAAAACGGGCCTTGGCGATGGTGTAATCGGCGGCTTTTTGGTGCGCCTCCAGCGAAATCGTGGCGGCAAACGCGGCAGGCACGGCGCGGCGGTGCAGCGCCACATGGCGGATTTGCCGCGAGGCCAGATAAAAGCGCGTCAGCAGCCCGAGAACGAGCAGGGCGGAGAACAGCCCGGTAAAAACAAGTGATGAGTCGGTCATGCGGCCAAGTTTAGGCTATCGGCGAGAATCGCCCGATGCCTGAAATTGAACCCCTTCTCAAAAAATCGGACCAGAACCTCGTCTGGCTGGACTGCGAAATGACCGGCCTCGACCCGGAAAAAGAGCGCGTGATTGAAATTGCCGTGGTCGTGACCGGCCCGCAGCTCACGCCGCGCATCGAAGGCCCGGTGCTGGCGATCCACCAATCTGACGAGCTGCTCGACAAGATGGACAACTGGAACAAGGGCACGCACGGGCGCAGCGGCCTGATCGAAAAAGTCAAGGCCAGCACCGTGACCGAGGAAGACGCGCAGGCGCAGCTGCTGGCCTTTCTGGCCCAGTACGTCCACAAAGGCAAGGCACCCATGTGCGGCAACAGCATCGGCCAGGACCGGCGCTTTTTGGTCAAGTACATGCCCAAGCTCGAAGCGTTTTTTCACTACCGCAATGTCGATGTCAGCACCTTCAAGGAGCTGGCCAAGCGCTGGCGTCCCGAGGTGTGTAGCGCGTTTAAAAAGCACCAAAAGCACACGGCGCTGGCCGATGTTCATGAGTCGATTGACGAGCTGGAACACTACCGCACGCACTTTCTGAAGTGAGCTGGCGTGGCTGGGGCGGTGACGCCAATACCCTTGATTAACTAAAGGGATTAGTAAAAACCCCTAAAGCATGCCATAATAGCGGGCTTGCAGTTGCGCAGCTATGCTGACTGCATTTGTACATCTACCTCACACTTTTGGACTCTATTTTCAGAGTCACCGCATCAAGGCAATGTTGCCCTTGATCCGCATATTCGTTTGATGGTTGATGTTTTATTAACCACAGACGAAGCTTTCTGCAGCGCAGAAGGTGGAGTTTCTTGTTCCCTGTTGAAACCAGGGCAGCAGGAGATTAGTGAGAAAAAACATGACTGACTCTTTTGAAACCCGCGACGACTTCTCGTCCGAAACCATTTCCGATCTGGACATCACCATCACCGTGATTCCTGATTTTTCTTCCGACGAGCCTGCTGGCGAAGCCACTTCGCTGGAAGCCGTCGTGGCCGAGCCTAACGGCTTTGTCAAGCTGGGCTTGGCCAAGGAACTGCTGCAAGCGGTCGCCGACATGGGTTTCACCCAGCCAACCTCAGTGCAGATGGCCACCATCCCCAAGGCCATGCAAGCTCTGGATGCTGACCCGAAAGATGCCAACTTCACCGATCTGCTGGTTTCCAGCCAGACCGGCAGCGGCAAGACCGCAGCTTTCCTGCTGCCCGTGCTGCACACGCTGCTGAAACAGCAAGAAGCCGCCGAGCGCCATGAGCGCGCCGAATTCGAGCGCCTGAGCGCCGAAGCTGTCGCCCGTGGCGAAGCGCCACTGAAAAAGCCCAAGCGCAAAGACCCCACCAACCTGCGCAATTTCAAGCCCGCCACGCCCGGCGCGCTGATTCTGTGCCCAACCCGCGAACTCGCCCAGCAAGTTTGCGCTGATGCCATCGATCTGGTGCGTCATTGCCGTGGCCTGCGCGTTGCCAACGTCGTTGGTGGCATTCCTTACCAATTGCAAATTGCCAAGCTGCAAAACGCCGACCTCGTCGTCGCCACGCCGGGCCGTCTGCTGGACTTGCAGCGCAGCCTGCAGATCAAGCTGGACCAAGTGCAATTCCTCGTCGTTGACGAAGCCGACCGCATGCTCGACCTCGGCTTTGCCGACGACCTGACCGAAGTCAACCAGCTCACCATCGAACGCAAGCAAACGATGATGTTCAGCGCTACGTTTGCGCCGCGCATCATGCAATTGGCTACCCGTGTCATGCGCCAGCCCCAGCGCGTCGAAATCGACTCGCCGCACGAAAAGCACGCCTCCATCGACCAGTCGCTGATGTGGTCGGACAACATGAGCCACAAGCGCAAGCTGCTGGACCACCACCTGCGCGACACGACGATCAACCAAGCCATTGTGTTTGCTTGCACGCAAGTCGAATGCGACGGTCTGGCCAATGATCTGGTGCAAGAAGGCTTCAGCGCCGTTGCCCTGCACGGCGCGCTCGGCCAAGGCCTGCGCAACCGCCGCCTGATGGCGTTCCGTGATGGCCGCGTGCAGATTCTGGTCGCTACCGATGTGGCAGCCCGTGGTCTGGACGTTCCGACCATCACCCACGTCATCAACTACGGCCTGCCGATGAAGGCGGAAGACTACGTTCACCGTATTGGCCGCACCGGCCGCGCTGGCCGCGAAGGCAAGGCGATCACGATTGCCGAGTTCCGCGACCGTCGCAAGATCCAGGACATCGAACACTACATGCAGCAAAACCTCAAGCCTAGCGTTGTCGCTGGCTTGGAGCCACAGCAGCGTTTTGCCCCCACCTCCGAGCGCCCACGCGGCAACTTCGGCGGTGGCCGCGATGACCGTGGTGGTGGCCGCAGCTTCGGCGGGCGCAAGCCAGCCGGTGGCGGCTTCGGCGGCAACCGCGATGATCGCGGTGGCGACCGTGGCGGTTTCGGCGGCGGCAATGCAGGCAGCTTCGGCGGCAACCGCGATGCGGGCGCCTTCCAGGGCCGTCCTCCAGCACCGCAAGGCAACAACTACGCGGATCGTTCCGGTTTCAACGACCGCAATGCACGCCGTCCCGACGACCGTGGCTTTGGTGGCGGCAACAACGCCGGTTTCGCTCCCCGCGAAGAGCGCAGCTTTGCCCCCCGCGAAGACCGCAATTTCGGCGGTGACCGTGGCGGCTTTGCCCCGCGTGAAGACCGTGGCTTTGGTGGCGGCAACGAAGGCTTTGCGCCCCGTGGCGACTTTGCCAACCGCAAGCCCGCTTTCGCCAAGCCAGCCGGTAAGGTGTTCGTGCCCCGCGATTCGTTCAAGAAACCAGGCAAGTTCTCCAAGCCGCGTGACTAAACATGCTGACGCTGATCGTTGCTGATTAGCGCCCCGGCCCGAAAAAAGCCGCTGCAAGCCGAAAGGTTTGTAGCGGCTTTTTTCGTCTCTCGGTCCAGCGGTGGATAGGTGAGCAGATTGAGCGATGTGGCTTCTCCAGTTCGCTGACATCCGCCAGCCACCGGTGTCAAAACCGGTTTTCAATTGGGTGATGCAAACCTTGCCGGGGTCGATGCTGGCTTGAACTTGGCCAAGACCTGCTCAATCGAGTGAAGGCCGGGACTGTGCGGTGGCCGGTAACGCACTTGAGCACCAAGTTTGCCGCTTGTCCACAGCGCCAGGACATATCCCTGCCATTGCCTTTGATGACTCGCCATGCTGATTGCAAATCTTGACGGCTCAGAGCGTAAGAGCTTGGTTAAAATAAAAATGCTCAAAAAATAAAATTTTTGAGCAGTCCTCACTCTTCGCTTTGCCAATTTGGCGGCTTGTTTTAATTAAAAAGATTTCAATGAATTCAATAAAAAAAATTTTACTGATTGCGGCTACTCTTATAGGAGGCGCTGCAAATGCACAAGATATTGTCATAGGCCAGGTTGTACCCTTGACGGGGACTCAGGCTGCTACTGGCATAGCGGCTCGTGATGGTGCGCAGCTGTATTTCGACAAAATCAATCGCCACGGTGGAATTCAGGGACGGAAAATTGTCTTGGACGTGCGCGATGACGAATACCAGACGGCTAAAACCGTCAATCTTGTACGTGAAATTATCCGGGAACATTCTCCTGTACTGATGATTAGTGCAATAGGGGCCGCCGGCGTTGAGGCTCTTATTAAAGAAAAGGTACTGGAGAACGGCAAGGTCAGCTTGCTCGGCCCTACCTCGGGAGCGCGCATGATGTATGGCGTACCGAGAATTTATCCAGTCCGCGCAAGTTATGAGAGAGAAGCAAACAAATTTCTGGCGCAGTTTAAAAGCACAGGCGTCAAGCGCCTGGCAGTCGTTTACCAAGATGATGCTTTCGGTAAAGAAGGCCTTGCGAGTATTCAGGAATTTTTGAAGTCTTCTTACAAGGACGTGCAGTTGGTTGCCTCAGCCTCCTATAGCCGTACCGATACGGATTTAGCCAAGCAAGCCACTGAGGTCAGCAAAAGTGATCCCCAGGCTGTGCTCCTGTACGCAGTCACGAAACCGGCCGCTTCCTTTATTCAGCACTTCAAGCCTCTTGCGCCCAAAGCCACAATAGCCATGATGTCTTCGGTAGAGCTTGACTCACTTATTAAGGAAGGCGGCAACGCTGTCACAGACTCGCTTATCGGCCTATTTCTGCCTCATCCCAACAATAAAAAAGAACTGCTGGTACGAGAGATGCATGAAGATGCCAAAGAACTTGGCCGTTCAGTAAACATTAGTCCGCGATTTCAGTTGGGCTATACCACTGCGCGGGTGGCAGTGAGCGTTATGCAGTCAATCAAAGGCCCTATTACTGCTGTGACCCTGGACAAGGCTCTGGATGATGCTAAAAGCTTCAAGTTATCAGACACCCTAGAAGTGCGAAATGAAGGTAAAAATCAGGGAATTAATTTCGTTGATTTCGGGATTATTGGTCGTGCGGGTCTTATATACTAACAGGATGTATTTGCTTGGAATGACGTAAACATGTTCGCTCGGTATTATTTGTAGCCAGCTTGTGGTCTATATAATATAGGGCGCCAGTCTGATCGCAGCCTGAACAGGGATCTATGCCGTTTCGCGTGGAACTTTTTCCAGAGGAGCGGTCATTTTTTGCCGGGCCAGCGATTCAGTAAATCGCTGGTCAAGCGCAAAAAATACGAAAAGTCCAAAGCTAACTAGGAAGAGCAAGATACCCGTCAACAGCACTACCTGAATGCCGACAGCATTCAAAAGCAGCGATGCCGCCAAGGGTCCAATCACTGAGCCAATTCTTTCGACGGTTCGGAAATAAGCAATGATGGTGCCCTCTCCGTATTCATGGCATTCTGTTGGGAAGATAATTGAAATTATTGGAACCTGGATAACGCTATTCAGGGCCATCCCTGCGGATAAAATAAAAATGGAAATTGTGATTAAGCGGATGTCGCCGTTGCTGTAGTAAAACAATATTAGACCAAGCGCCATGAGAACGGAGCTTAAAATAGCCGAAGACTTGTGGAATTTATATTTATCAAGAAGGCTGGAAAATGGCTGAATCAATAACCAATTGACCAAGAAATAAAACATCATCAGCTGGCCGGTGATTTTTAAGCTTATCTGGTAATCGACAAGCAGGACGGGAATTAGATAAAGAACAAAGCCTGTAAGCACAACCCTGAAAGTGGCGGTGTTAAGTAGTGAAAATACTTGAATTCTCTTGTTGGTGAGCAGATATTTGAGAGTAGGTATTCTGCTTTCTGAGATTTCATGTACCGCATCTGGTTTAAAAAATGCAATTAATAGCACGCTGGAAGCCAGTGCAAAAATGGAAGATATCAGGATTGTGCTACTTTGACTAAAAATTTGCGCAGTCAGTCCTCCTATTGCATTCCCTACTATGGACGCTGCAGCAATGGCGGTTAATAGTATTGCAATGGTACTGGCTTTGCCCCGGCTGTTTAAATATAGGGTGCCAACTATAGCGATAGTGCCGTATGCACCGGCTATCACGGATCGGCATAAAAGCATAATCCAGTAATTATTGCTTGCTCCCATAATAATAGTTGCCAATGCTGCAAATAAAGCTGCTCTGGCAAGCACCGTGGGTGCGCCAAGTTTGTTGGCTAGTTTATAGCCATACGGAGTGGCAATTAGCGCTGACAAGCCCCAGAAAATCTGGGGAAGGGCCATTTGCATGGACTTGTCCAGATGTGCCACATCAAAATGGCTGGCAAATATTGGAAAAAATGAACGACTAAAATCCGTGCTTAAAAAAAATAAAAATAATGCTGCTTTCAATATAAGTAAGTCAGACTGGCCGTTTGTGTTTTTTCCGGGAATGAACTGCATCGCGGCAATCGCAGCGACAAAACCATATATGAGATAGTCGATAGATGAAGGCATCTTGTTTTAATGAGCCGGCAGCAGTGAGCAAAGCTTGGGTGCCATTTTTCGCTTGTATGTGATTAAATCATGTACCCGATTGATGAACATGCTTTGGATAAGGCATTCATAACTCATGTTTTCGTCATCCAAGCCAGCGCAAATAAGGCTGATCTGATTTTTTACTGGACGTTTTAAATCAGGCTTCGGATTTGCTTCAAGCACATGGATGACACCTGAATCGTCGGCGCGGAAATCAATCCGAACGGCAGTTTCCAAGTCGAGTTCCTGATAAATCCGGCTTGATATTTCTTTTAACTGGTTGATTACATGCTCATCGGTATCTTGCGATAGTACACGCATGCGATCATTGGAAATATTCTTGACATCCATTGATGTAAAGATCATTTCATCAGGCGATAAAATTCGCTGAACACCTGAAAATGCAAATGGAACTGCTTTGTCTATTATCGTATTTTTCTTGCTGAGAATGGGCCCCATGACTGCCATGGTGTATTCGTCTCCGCCGAGGAAGCTTTCGATCATCACATTGCCACCAGTTATGTCATTGACGTGTTTGATGACATCCAGTAATTCAGAGCGGTGCGGAACATGATGCACATGCTGGCTGGCACGACCCGATACTGGCTTGACAATGAAAGCTCCATGATGATTTTTGAAATGCGCGTCCAGCTGGGCATTGATGAAGTCATCACCGCCCGCTGAATTTGGGTTGCACACCAGAAATTCAGCAGTTTTAATATCCATGCTAGCAAGCATGCTTTTGAAAATATGCTTGTTATCCAATACCGCCGCATTCAATGGATTGTGGCCTATATAGGGAATTCCGAGAAGCTCAAGCGTTGATGGAGCATGGCTGACAGAACAATAGCCTTGCGTGCCACCGCTGTTAAGCCAGCAGATATGAATATCATTTTCCAGTAAGGCGCTGGAAAGATTCATATCTTCTGGGAGCTTGATGACATTCTTGAAGCCACAGGCAACCAGAGCTTGCAAAATATCATCGGCCACATATTCGTAAGTCTTGGTGGCGCGTGGGTTGTGGGTTTTGTTGATAACTGCACCATTCTTGTCAGCCTCACCGCCGTATATGACGGCAATATTCAGTGAGCTATGCAAGTAGCTGATGTTATTTTCAAGATATTCTTTTGATTTGATTCGCATTTTATTATTTAAAATATATCGTTTTTATGCCGCTTACTGGGCTGAAACTCTTCATCCGCCGATGGCTACAGTACCCGTAGAGTTTTGGCTTTAGCGCAGGCAAATGGATCACTTTCAGGCATACAGGCACCTTGCACGAACCTAGCTGCCACCCCAAGTAGGGCTGAGCTGTTCTGGTGAAATCCTAGAGTCGTGAAGCGTTTCATATTTTTCCCCTTTTACCTAGAATGTAACAGCACGGAAACTGGCTTTTTTCTGGTGCTTCAAGTCTGGAGCATGTTGGCAGCCGGTCTTAACGGGCGCGAGGATTGAAGTCAGGGCGATCAAACGGTTTATCACGGCTTCCTACAATGGGGGATGTTCTCAGACCCTGTTTCGCCTTCCCCCTTGTTGCACAACCTCAACCCTGAGCAGTTCACCGCTGTCACGCTGCCCGCCACCCACGCCTTGATTCTCGCGGGGGCCGGTTCTGGCAAGACCCGCGTGCTGACTACCCGCATTGCCTGGCTGCTGCAGACTCACCAAGTCTGGCCCAGCGGCATTTTGGCCGTCACCTTCACCAACAAGGCGGCGAAGGAAATGCTCACGCGCCTGTCCACGATGCTGCCGATCAACGTGCGCGGCATGTGGATTGGCACGTTTCACGGCCTGTGCAACCGCTTTTTGCGCGCGCATTATCAATTGGCCAATCTGCCGCAGAGCTTTCAGATTCTGGACACGCAAGACCAGCTTTCAGCCATCAAGCGCCTGTGCAAGCAGTTCAAGATCGACGACGAGCGTTTCCCGCCCAAGGACTTGATGCGCTTTATCAGCGGCTGCAAGGAAGACGGCCTGCGCGCCAAGGACGTTCCCGCGCACGATGACAACAGCCGCAAACAGGCCGAAATTTACGACCTCTACGAGCAGCAATGCCAGCGTGAAGGCGTGGTCGATTTCGGCGAGCTGATGCTGCGCAGCTACGAGCTGCTGCGGGACAACCCCGCCGTGCGCGAGCATTACCAGCGGCGTTTCCGCCACATCCTGATTGACGAGTTTCAGGACACGAATAAATTGCAATACGCCTGGATCAAGATGCTGGCCGGGCAGGGCGACGACGCCGCTGCGCCCGGCGACACGCCGATGCCGGGCGACACGCCGATGCTGGGCGGCTCGGTGATCGCTGTCGGCGACGATGACCAGAGCATTTACGCCTTTCGCGGCGCCCGTGTCGGCAACATGGCCGACTTTGTCCGCGAATTCAAGGTCACGCACAAGATCAAGCTGGAGCGTAATTACCGCAGCTTTGGCAACATTCTGGACGCGGCTAACGAGCTGATCAGCCACAACAGCCAGCGCCTGGGCAAAAACCTGCGCACCGAGGCCGGTCCCGGCGAGCCGGTGCGGGTATTCCAGTCGGCCAACGACTTTGCCGAGGCGCAGTGGTTTGTCGATGAGGTCAAGCAACTGGTGCAGGGCGGCATGGCGCGCAAGGAAATCGCGCTGCTCTACCGCAGCAACGCGCAAAGCCGGGTGATGGAAAGCGCGCTGTTCACCGCCGGGATTCCCTACCGTGTCTATGGCGGGCTGCGCTTTTTTGAGCGCGCCGAAATCAAGCATGCGCTGGCTTATTTGCGCCTGCTGGAGAACCCGCACGACGACACCAGTTTCATGCGCGTGGTGAATTTTCCGCCGCGCGGCATCGGCGCGCGCACGATTGAGCAGTTGCAGGACATCGCCAACGCCTCGGGCTGTTCGCTGCACGACGGCGTGAGCGCGGTGCCGGGCAAGGCGGGCGCGAATCTGGGCGCTTTTGTCGCCAAAATTGACGTGCTGCGCGAGCAGACGGCGGGCGCCACGCTGCGCCAGATCATCGAACAGGTGCTGGATCACAGCGGCCTCGAAGCACATTACAAGGCTGACAAAGAAGGTGAAGACCGGCTGGAAAATCTGGGCGAATTGCTCAACGCCGCCGAGGCTTTCGTCAGCCATGAGGGCTTTGGCCGCGACGCGGTGGCGCTGCCAGTCGATGAACTGGGCGGGCGCTTGCAGTCGTCGCCTGATGCGCTGTCGGCCCAGTCGCTGGCGCCCGACAGCGACACCGGCGAAACGCTGTCGCCGCTGCTGGCGTTTTTGACCCACGCGGCGCTGGAGGCGGGTGACAACCAAGCACAGGCCGGTCAGGACGCCGTGCAACTGATGACGGTGCATTCGTCCAAGGGGCTGGAGTTTGACGGCGTGTTCATCACCGGGCTGGAAGACGGCGTGTTTCCGCACGAAAACTCGATCCGTGACCGCAGCGGCGTCGAGGAAGAGCGCCGCCTGATGTATGTCGCCATCACCCGCGCCCGCAAGCGTCTTTATTTGAGCTATTCGCAGACGCGGATGCTGCACGGCCAGACGCGCTTCAACCCGAAAAGCCGATTTTTTGACGAGCTGCCTGAGTCGGCGCTGAAATGGTTGACGCCGAAAAACAAGGGTTTTGCTTCCGGGCTGGGTGCGGGAGGCGGCTCTGGCGGCTGGCGCGGTGGCGCGGGCTACGGTGGGGGAAATTCCAGCACGGGCGGCGTACGCGGCGACTGGGGTGGCGGCAACGGAGGCGGTGCTGGGTTCTCGCCCCGCAGCGCCAGCCCTGAACGTTTTGCCAGTCCGCCGGTGCCCGCGGAAAAGGCCGCGTCTGCGCATGGCTTGAGAGTCGGCGCCAACGTGTTTCACGCCAAGTTCGGCGAAGGCCGGGTGGAAATGCTCGAAGGCAAGGGTGACGACGCCAGGGCGAAAATCAATTTCACCCGTCATGGCGTCAAGTGGCTGGCGCTGAGCGTGGCCAAGCTGACGCTGGTGTAAGTCGCTCGGTAAAGCCCGAAAAGCCCGAAAAGCTCGGGCGGGCATGCTGAAAATGGCGGGCGCCGCGAGTGTGCGTGCCGCCTTGCGCGCTAATCGGCGGCGCTGGCCTGATCGTCTTCAGTGACCGTGAAGCTGTCGCGGAAGGTGAAATAAATCGAGGTAAAAAACATCGCCGTGATGACCAGCGCCAGTGGGAGTAGCAGCATCACGGCCAGCGCCGGGCTGGCGAGCAGGCTGGCGATCAGCGACACCACGATGGCGGCGAGCATCAACAGGCCCGCCCAGGCCGCACCAAATACGGCAAAAGCGCCAAAGTTTTTGTAACCGGCCATAGCACTGAAAAACAGGCTTTTGACGGGCGGCACGCCATGCCAATACACCAGCGCTGGCGCATGCCAGAACAGCAGCGACAGCAGCGTATGCAGGGCCATCGCCAGCCACATGGCGGCTTGGAAACTGTCCTGCATGACCAGCTCTTGGGTCACTTCGCCGCCGATCAGGTAGAAGCTGGCAAACTGCCCACCATCCATCAACGCCGAGAGGCCTAGTAGACCCAAAAAGCCGCTGGCATACAGTGCGCCCAACACCAGCATGGCGCGCCGACGCTGGGCGCCGGTGCGAAAGCCGCTGATCAGGACCGAAGGCATGGGAAATTTGCCTTGGTTGGCCTGCTCTGTGCCCACCATCAACCCCAGCGTGGCCGCTGGCAGCAGAACCAGCATCAGCACCACGCCGATTCGGGGCACGACTGTCACCACCGAGATCATGGCCATGAACATGAAAAACAGGCCAGACATCGCCAGCGGCTGCCGCCAGAAAGTCTGGATACCGAGCCTGACCCAGACCAAGCCGGTGCGCGCCGGGACGATGTTGAGTTTCATCAATATTTATGGCGTGTAGGGATGGGCCAACCGCTGGCGCAGCACCCGCTCGAAATGGGTCGGATCGTGCGCCTTGAGCACGGAGGCTTCACGCGGCAGGTAAAAATCCCACAGCCGCGACACCCAAAAGCGCAGCGCTCCGGCGCGTTGCAGCGCGGGCAGCAAGTCCGATTCGTCCTGCGTCAAGGGGCGCACGGTTTGGTAAGCGGCCATAAAGGCATCGGCGCGCTCGGCGTCCGGCGCGCCGCTGGTCAGGTCGATGCACCAGTCGTTCAGGCAGATGCCGATGTCAAACACAAAGGTGTCGCAGCCGGCAAAGTAAAAATCGAAAAATCCGGTCAGCTCC
>Ga0302215_10001978_pt1 | contig 14313 bp, 11 predicted proteins | sample II_Fen_N3_1_FD_194580 | JGI IMG/M metagenome (GOLD analysis project Ga0302215, IMG submission 194580) | Peat permafrost microbial communities from Stordalen Mire near Abisko, Sweden - II_Fen_N3_1 | ecosystem: Environmental > Terrestrial > Soil > Wetlands > Permafrost | place: Sweden: Abisko...
TATTATCTTCGTCCTTTGCTTTGGTTACAAAAAGGGTAGCTGCTTCATAATTGGTAGTTCCTTTTACCAATTGGTTGCTACCATCTACATAAAAATTAGCTATGGAACCATCACTAGCCCAGTACTCAATTGTTTTAGAATGTCCATTCCAGTCATCACCTGCACCTTGCTCACCGGTTACCCGATCAAGAGGAGATGACTCCATCTGTGTTTCCACATAGGCTCTACTGTCGGAATTATACGTGCTGCTCCTGGCAGAACTCAAATTACTTTCCGGAGAAAATTGTCCGAAATTTCCAGAAACCGAAGCAGGTAGATATTTTTTCCACTCACGCCCAACATCATCATATTCCACCTTAGACACCAAATCGGCACCTGTAGGTGTTATCCCTTGTGCTACCGTCTGAGTGGATCTCCCCAAGCCGTCAAAATACTGAATAGTATTCATTTTAGCAGGAATTGCATCTGCAGTTAGATAAGTAGATGTACGGATAAAATTTTGATCTCCACTTGGGTCGGTGGGTAATACTGCTGTACTTCCCTGTGCCATCGGAATAAGCGGATATATGTTGTTTGCCGGTCCTATTTTACCATCAAAACTTCCTGCTGTACCCACGGCATGAAAACCGGGTTTGAGTACCACTTGTTGGGTTGCTACTACTGTTACGGCAGTTGCAGGAGTTTGTTTCTCCAGCATAATAATACCCTGAGCAAAAACCGATTGGATTCCAAGGGTGAAGACAAAAAATAATACCGTCAAATACTTCATTTTGGAACTGGTAATGAAAAAAAGATTTTTTATATTATTGGTTATCGTTTTATACATAACTTTTCTTTAAAATAAATACATAATTATTTGTATATGTCGGATTAAACTAAATTCAATTTGTACGTAACAAAAACCTTTTCTTCTGTTTATAAATAAGATATTTTTCATTAGTCAGAATAGCTTTATACAATCCGTTCCTCTTGTTTTCAATTTTTTGAAGTGATGACTCAATACTATCTTTTGGTAAATTACTCTCCATTATTAGTTTTTCCTGGCGATATAAATCCATATTGATATTATAAATTTGTAATCTTTCTGATTCATTCAGATTCAAAGTATCTGCCATATTTTGAGCTACTTTGCTTGCTGTTTTAATTGCTGCTAAATTGTCTTGTGCAATGGCATTGATCGACAAAGCGAGCAAACAAACGGTTAATGTTATGATAATATTTTTTATTTTCATTTTATTTTCATTGATTATTTTATGCAAAATGATATTTAAAATTACTAGAATTCTTCGGTATTACATGGAGATTTATTAGAGTTTGGTTCTGTAAATTGACCAGAAACACTTCCATCTATAAATCTATACTCATAAACGCACGTTAATTCACCGGAATGACCACCTGGTGTTTCGTACGATGTAATATATACTTTATATCCGGTTTCACAACTTCCATTTATACACTTACTTTCTATTCCGGTTCCGCATTGATAAGTGCATGTTCCATAGGTATTAGCATATGCCTGACCCATTGAGTTTATCTCATCGGTTGCTTTCTGATTGGCATCTGCCTGTGAAATAAAGGATGAATATTTATTAGCTGAAACGGTATAAATAACAGAAGTACCTGCAGTACAGGATGTACAATCATTTTTTACAAAAGCTGTAGTTTGATCAGTATTGTAATATTTCTGATAATAATGATAATCATATTTCTGTATTGGTTTATTATTGTTATCAGATTCGGTTATTAGTCTGTCCGACGTGTCATAATCAAATGTTTTAGTTATCCCGCGTGGATCGGTAACTGTTTTCATTCCTACCAACGGTTTGTATGTATAGGTAGTTACCATAGAATTTGTCAATACACCCCTAAGTGAATTTACTTTATCCATATCGGGGGCATCAGCATCAGATAATTGATCGGCGGTAATACCTGTAAGTGCAGTTGAGACGATGTTATATGTCGAATTTACAATTTCAGCAATCGGGTACATACCCCTGTAGCCCCACAGGTAAGATTTTGGAATCAAATCGGGTCCTGTTTGTGATGTTAACTGAAACTTCTGACTATAGGTGAAATTATATTTAGTCTTGTAGTAATTATCTGGACTACTCACAAAAGTTGATTTTAATAATCTTCCTGTAAATTCTCCATCATCAACCGATGTCTTTTCAACATTTATATCGCTTAATATTGTATAACAATTTCTATCGGCAGCTATCAGATATTCCTTTTGGTCGTCCTTTTTCTTTACACTTATATATTTTTCAATAACAGGTGATATAACATGCTCCCTTCTCATCCATAATACTGATTTTTTCCATGGAGTCGAATTGTTGGAAATTGACGTATTTAATGCTGTCGAGAATTGACTTAAATTATAATCTCTCGATGTAAAAACAGCATTGGATTTCTGATAAAAATCATTTTTAATATCGCCTGAAAAACTATTTTCTGCCGACACCTTTTGAATAATATCAGTATTAAATACATCATTAATTGCATCAGGTGTAGTCAGATTATCCCAATTGTAATCCAATGGATATTTCATTTCTGTAAAGATACTATCGCCATTACTGGCTAATTGTTTAATCAGTATTGGATATGTATGTTCCTTTCCATATACATAATCTGAAGAAGTGAATATACCGACATGATTATTATCGTATAATGTCTGTGTCTCTCTCTTTAATAAAGGATACTGTCTTACGATTACATAGGTGTTCTTTGGATCCATTTCATATACATCATTTAAACTATAAGTTTGTCCATATTCGGTAAACTTAAATGGAGTTTCGAATGATGTATTTGGAGATTGGCCTAATTTTAGCGATAAATACACGCCAAAACAATTCCATGCGTTTTTTTGTATACAATCATATTTGAATGTCTTGTTTAAAAGCTGGTCAAATATCCCGTTATTATATTTATAATCAGTTTGTGATATCATATTCACATTTAAATCGGAAAGATCAGAATCGTAAACATACTCAGTTTTGCCCGACAATTGTTCGTTTTGGGTTGTCTTAACTACTTTCCTATAATAAAACGGCTCACTTATAAATTCACTTAATGGTGATCTGGACGACGCGTAATATGCTCTAGATATAGAGAATGGGCTTCCTGACAATGTACCATCCGCAAAACCTAAAGTTGATGTTTGTATTGCATCTTTCATATAAAGTTTTGATGCGTCATCATAATAGTATTTGTCAATGGTTAATGGTATATCGTCATCAGCAATACCAAAGGTTGAAATTTGACTCACGCGTAAACCCGGACCATCCTGTAAGACGGATGCTCCATCATTATGAATTTGATATTTTACACTCCCTTTAACAGATTGAACTATATTGTCGCATTGAACTACTAAATTATAGTTACCTTTTGGTAAACTTACATTTGTACTTCCAGTGTAAGCTCCGTTTGGAGTTAATAATGGGGAAGTATAAATCGGAATTTGAGAATTAGATTTATATATTTTTACACTTGAAATAGAAGTTGAATTATCTAACGGATTAATGTAGTTATAGGTAACATTAACTATTTGATCTTGATCAATAGGTAACGAAATTGACTCACTAACAACATTATTTATAGCTCTATCTGTCGAAAAAACACTTGTCAGATTAATTGTTGGATTTGAAACTGTAGGCACAAGTTTCCCTAATTTATTTAGTTCCCAATTAAACTTTGAACTACCACCTGTAGGATAAATGATTTTTTTTAATATCCCACATTTCTCAAAATCAAACTTTGAACTTCTGATAGTCGGGCTATATATTGAGTTGGTTAAAAAATATCCCGGTGGAAATAAATTTGATGCTCCCGATCCATTATAGTAACCATACATATCAATTGATCTTGATTTAGCCTCTGGGAAACTGAAATCTTCATATTCAAAAGCATATTTTTTGTTATTGGAACTAAACACTACAGAGTTCAATTTTAGTTTTGAATTGTCTGTAAAATAGGTTTGATTCAGATCAATCTCTTTTGATGTTATTTCATCATACGATCTGTAATAAATTTTATCAAGAATTTTAGCTTTGTTTACAACATTTGCTCCTAAATAACTTGATGGAACATCGGTACGATCAATTGTCATATTAAAAAAGGCGGAATTGTAATTACTGCTGACTGATTCCAACAGTTTTCCATCAATTAGAATGCCTGCATTTTCTTCAACACCTAAATCCTCTTTTGGAACAGGATTTGTACCATCTGTAGTATATTTATAAATATCAATTAAAGTACCCGGATGGTACATTGAATAACTTTTATAGTTAAAAGTAATGATATCCTGTTTATTCGCACTGACAATCTGGTCTAAAAACCATGCCGACACGTATGGATTTGATCCTTTGCAATGTGTGACTTCCTGGTTGATACCAAACTGATACGCATTTCCATTTTCATCAGTTATTGTAAAACTGCCACTGGATGCTGTTATTTTAATGTTAGGACATGAACAATCGTAAACCTGACCTCTGATAATAATAAACTTTCCTGTGTATTTTCCAATATTAAAAATATAAACATCCGGTTCGGTATCGTAAATTCCAGTCGCCACATCTGCAAGAAACAAATGATAAGAGCTTAAAGGCGCTAATGAACAGTAATGATCATATTTTCCATTGGAGTTCATAGTATCATCGAGTTTACCTTTAATGATTCGGGTAATAATTCCTCCCCCTGATAAACTCCAGCCTAAGCCAACGCAAGATGCAATATCATTCGGTTTACAACCATTGTAATTATATTGTAATGAAAATGGTGCGGTTATACTTGGAGTTTTAATTTCAAAAAGAGGAATATTGATTTCCGGCATTCCGGTGTATAATTTTACCGGCATTACTCCATACTTACCTAATGATTCCACTTCCGGTGAATGAGGTATTATATCCATTCTAGATTTTGCATATTCTGCAGTTGCTATTCCCTGCCCTGCTGAACCAGTTGATGGTTGATCAACAGCAAAAACAGAGTATCTTATTAATATCAAACAGGTGACAACTAAAAAATAAATTCTTTGTCTCATATATTAATACTTTTATTTTATCTTCTTTTAATTACTATTTTATTTTTTGACCACATTCAGCCTCATCACCATATCGTCCACATGCACGTACAAGGAGTATACTCCGGTTAACAGGCTACTCATAGTTACATTCGTACTGTTAACACCTTCAGTCCTGTTTTCTGGGGGAGTCTGGCAAAGTTGTATGCCCACGTTATTATGAACGGTAAACCATATTTTTGCAGGACGGGTCAGTTTATAATTAATGACCAGATTATCTATTACCGGATTAGGCATTAAGCTTGCTTCGGTAAATACAGCTGCTGCCCCCAACATTGTTTCCGTACTTTCAGGGGGAATCGGGTCGGTTTGTACTTGGGAAGTCTGTTTTTCGGGTGGGTAGAAAAAGGAGGTACTGAATACCGTGGTATCCTTCATGCTTTCTCCCGTCTCATCCTTTTTATCCCCTTTTTTGCTCAGGGTGGTTTTTACGCTTTCGAATACAGGGTACCTGATGCCTGCTGCATACCACGAGTAGGTGTCGAGTGTCATTTCCAGACTGTCTTTCCCGGTTTCAGTATAATGGCGAAGTGTACGAACCCGCAACGCTTTCTTTACAGTCTCAAATTCCGGTAGTTTTAACTCCCCTTCTGCATCGGTCATAATGCGGGTATATCCTTTTATTGCCAGATGAAGTCGATGGCAGTATTCACCTTTGCCTTCAAAAGCACTGAACAGAGTATCACCGTACACAAACGGAAAATGCATCCGCAGTTCCGGTACAGGATATTCCATATAGGTGGTGGAATTTTCAAACCCTACTGCCTGCAAACTGTCATGCTCCTGCCGGAAATAATAGCGGGTATTGTGTTCCTGTCCGCACAACCGGGTCATGTTCGTGGAGTCGGGGATAAAATACTTCAGGGAGTATTCTTCGTTGATAGGTTGCACCATGCTAAAATCCCAAAACAGACCTTTTCCCGAACTGCCTGGATCTTTGAATTCCACTTGCTGTTTCACAATGTTGTCAGCTGCTCGGTAGGCATTGCGGTCGGTGGTGAGTGTATGCGAAGTTTGTGCATTAACACCTATAAAGATATTCCAAAGCAATATTGAAAGGACTATTTTTTTCATAACGAAATTATTTGATTTGAGCCATTAAACATGATTTCTTCTATTATTCAGCCTTTGATAGGAAGAACAGTAGTTCTTACTTCAGCTTTCTCTCCAGTTCCTCTATTTTTGCATTTTGTTGGCTGATCTGTGCACTTTGCAGATTGATGGTCTTTTGCTGATCGATCATATACAGTGTCAATTCTTCCACTTTTTGAAGCAATTTGTTTTGCATTTCACCCATGCTTGGACCGTTTTATAACATCTTATTTTTGGTTCTTTTCCAACTGTTCGATTCTTTTCTGTTGCTCAATCAAATAAAGCGTCAGTTCTTCCACTTTTTGTAGCAATTTATTTTGCATTTCACCCATACTCAGACCATTCTTTTTAATTTCTGTAGCGGAAGGTATTTCGGGTAAATGGTTGTTTTTGTTAACATACTGTTCAACCTGGGTTAAGGGCATTAATTTGTAGGTTGGTTTAAAAACATAATCGGCAACAGGTACATTTAAATCTATAATTACTTCTTCTGCGTGAATTTTTCCTTTTATAGTAAGCATTTGATCAGGTGCAATTGTTCCTATACCTACTTTTCCATCCTTGATAGTCATCTTGGCAACATTTGCTTCAGTAAAATATAGATAACCTCCGGCTTGTGAATTTAATATTGTCATACCGGTTCCAGCTAAAATTGCATAATTAAATAAAGTTGGAGAAGATTGATTCAACCAAACACCTCCATATTCTCCTGCAACACCAGCAGTTCCCATTTTTATATTTCCTGTCCCGGTACCTGAAAAATTAATGTAAGAAGTCAATGAATTGCCTTTAATATCCAATTTTGCGTTTGGAGTTGTTCCTATGCCCACATTCCCGTTGTTTAATATTGTTAATTGATCTGTACCATATACGGCAATTTTATAGTTTTTATACCCTCCAACATTTAATTTATAACCTGTATCATCAATGGTTTGTGCTACTTCATAGCCACTGGTACAGTTCGGTGCCGAAAATGTAAATCTTCCTGAATTACCATCACATATTTCAAATTTCTTTGTTGGGATTATTGTACCAAGCCCTAAATTTCCATTTATATATGTGTTTCCAGAGATATTAATATTACTGGAAATAACCATGGGAATATCTGCTGCAAATGAAATATTAATACCTGTATATACAGTACTATAACTAACGCTGGCATCTGATGTAAATACGACTTTTGCTTTGCCATTTGGGAAAATAGTACTGATACTCCCACTTTGTTGTCCGCTTAAAGTAATTATCTTCGTAGCAATCCCGGCATTATCAATGTTATAAATTGAAACAAAGTCGAAATTTGTTTCTGTACTGGTAGTATATGTTATTTTTAAGGGTTTATCTGCTACAGTACTGACAATATTCCATGTTTCATTCATACCGTTTATATACCCTGTAGTCAATGAAATCGTCTGAGTTTGGTCAATAGTATATATAGCAGCCTGCAATGGTAAATAAAAGAAATAAATAAGTATTGTGATGAGTATGTATTTTGTTTTCATAATAATGAAGAATTTTTACAATTAAGCATATTTGTCAATTAGAAAATATCTTTTTGTTGATTTTATTAAATAAAACTGATTAATTAGCATCTTTACGCTCCTTAATTTTTATCATTAATTGTTCGCGCTGTTCAATTGTCAACAAACTATCCAGGCTAGCATCATATTCTTTAGAAATTTGTTTTCTTAAAGCAAACTGTTCTTCAATGTTTGTAATCAAATTAACATTCTGCATTTTTAAAACATACTCATCTGCTTTTGTTTGAATAACAACTCTTTGACTGTCAGTAAGTATTACATCATTACTGAGTTTTTCAATCATTTTAACGGCAATGTTTTCAGGATTCCCCGCAAATAATAAATTTGAGATCAAAAAAATGGCAATTATTGCCGTTACTAATTTTAGTTTTTTCATAAGAGTTTTATTGAACCTCCGATCACCCTGTCTAAGGATACTGAAAGTGTGAGTTTATTTATTTGTTTATTTTGCTTTTTTTCAAGATAGTAACCGCCAATTTATAAATAGATCTTTGAGTTTATTGTTTTATAATTTTTTTTTCGGTTACTTTATCACCAGCCTTTACCTTCAGGATATACCATCCGGGAGGATAAATTGACATATCTATCGGGGTGGTACTGATGGTAGCCTTTAGGGCTTATAGCTAAATTACTTTCGCGTTGATTAACCGGATGCTGATTTCATCTTTTATATTTCCACCCGTTATGTCAACTTTTAATTCTCCTTTTGTCGGATTGGGATACACGGTAATTTTTCGTTCTCCGAGTTGTTCTTCTACCGGAGCAGGTGCAATGGTGTCTATTTTAATATGCATTGGATTACTGCAGAGGAGTACTATTTTTCGTGTGATCCTGTTACAGGCATTGTCGTATGCATAACTGACTATGTTTTGTCCAATGCCATTGATTGTAAATGCAATTTAAAAAAGGAAAACTAAAAAATAAGGCTTTGTTTTGTATACATGTTTCATATTTTGTAAATGTTTAAATGAGTCGTTTGTATTTAATTTTGATCGTTTTGATGAAAGATTTATATAAGGCGGCGCAGTCGAAACAAAATTACATTTCCAAATGTCCATTTGATTTGAATAGTGGTTAGAAATTACTCCGTAATGTTGTGCTGTCGTATTTAATGATCAAACTATTGTTTCTACAAGGAAATACAACAACAGGGATAAGGATTTCAGATGTTGAACCGGTATCTGCTACTTCCTGGTACTCATAGAACTTGATGCATCAATTACGGATACAGTATTTTCTCCTATCTGTGATTCATAATAAATTGCCAGTTGCGTTTCGTTTATTGTTGTACTTACCGGAAGAGTTAAAACAAGTACCATAGGAATGGGAGGTGGTGGTGGTGTTTTAGTCAGGTCAATATTATTTTCTGTTGCAGAAACAATATTGCAAACAATAAAAGATAATAACATAATATAGCAAACGAATCTTTTCATCTTGTTTTTTTAGAGTTGATTTATTTTGTTTATTTTTGTTGTCAAAATTAAACACCAAAATTCAAATATCCAAAAAATATAATGGTACAGCTATTCATTATATGTTATTTAGATGCTTAAAAATAAGCATATTGTATTTTAATAAAATTAAATATTGGTACAGATGATTTATATGGGTTGATAAACATGTGTATTAACTAAAATTATCAATTGATTTTAAAAATACATTTACAACCTTTCTTAAAATTATTGTTTTTAACACGGATTTTATAAATTTCATTTAACAAGGAATGAAACATCTTAAATTATATACTTTTGCATTCATATGCCTGTTATGTCTTTCGTGTAAGCCCCTGACTACCAAAAACGAAACTATACTTCGGGCTGATTCATGTATGTTTTCAGCCCCGGATAAAGCATTTCGTATCTTATCGAACATGCACCATCCTGAAAAACTGTCCATAGAAGATTATGCGGCCTGGTGCCTGAATTACTCCCATGCAAGGTATAAAATGAAAATAGAGATTAAATCGGATAGTACTATATTGATTGCTGTAAATTATTACAGAAATAGCAGGTTAAAAAAACAGAGTGGCACCTCCCTGTATCTATTGGGATGCATTGACAAGAATCTCAACAAGAAAAAGGAAGCCATGGAATCTTTTAAAATGGCCGGTGATATTCTAAAAGAAACGAATGAAGAAAACATTAAAGGATTTGTTTATTTTAATATCGGTTGTCTTTACATACAAGATGACCTCTTCAATGAATCATTACAATACTTTAAAAAATCATTGGTGAGTTTTAAGCGTTCAAATGACAAACGTTATCAGGCATATGCTTTTCGGGCAATTGCGGATGCCTGTAATCATTTGAATTTCCCTTTTAAAAAAATAATTTATAACACCGATTTAGCAATAAAACTTTCAAAGGAAGCCGGTGATTCGGTAAATTACTTTATGAACATCTCCAGAAAAGGAGAACTATTGTATAATCGCGACTATTTAAATTCCAAAGAGTTATTGCTTCAGGGATTCAAATTTCTACCACTTCAAAGGCCTGAGTATGCTGCTTTTCTTTCATTTATCTATTCAAAATTAAACAGGTGGGATTCAGCCGAATATTACCTTAAAGTTGCACAAGAAGACAAATTAAATGCAAATAAAACATTAATCTGTCTGGTAAAAGCATATATATCCAAAGCCGTAGGGAATAACAACCAGGCTTTTCTTGATTTAGAGAAAGCATACACAGTTCGTGATTCAATATCTCAACAGAGCATTCTGAATCAACTCTACAGAATTGATAAACAATACGATCTGAATAAGGAAGAGGCAGAAAATGCTTCATTGAAGATTGATAACCGAAATAAACTGATCGCAATTAGTTTGTTGATTATTTTGGTTTTATTGGCAGTTGTAATTATATTATCGATAAAAAATCAACAAAAGATAAAACTGGCTGCTATTACAAAAGAAAAACTGCAACTTGAATTTGAATTTCAACTGAAACATACTGAGAACAATCAAAAAAAGGAATTACTGTTATCCAGACTCCAAAACCGGATAGAAAACACTCTGCGGTTAAATAAATTGAAAATAGAGGTGGCAAATCATGAAAAAAGATTCAACTTTATAAATGAAATTTCGAAACAATCAATCATATCGGAAAATGAATGGCAATATTATATTGATGAGGTGAATCATTTGTTCGATGGAAAAATAATTAAAATAAAAAACGAATTTAAGGAAATTACCCAATCCGATTTAATAGTAATTGCTCTGATAATTATGCAAATAGATATTACTAATTGTTGCAGCTTACTGAATATGAGTTCAAACACCATGTACATTCGTCGGAAAAGAATTAAAAAGCACATAGGTTTAAATAAGGAAATTGGTTTAGAAATGTGGATTCATGAATACCTTAATCTGAATGGATGATTGGACTTCCCAAGGAATACATCCACACCTCCTCTTAGTCCTTTTCCCCTGTCCGGCCGGATATCCGATTTCTCAAAATCACAAAACTCTTGTTTGTCATTGGTAAATAATGTCATAAACAAATGAATAATTACCCAATTAATTCTTGTTTGCATAAGATCTTGAATCCCTTTTTTTTTGAATTCAACATATACAATTTTCAACCCCGGCAATCCCTTCCTCCCGATTTTTAGTACGAAACAATCAATAGCCGTGTAAAATTCAGATTCGTCTCACCGGTATACAAACTCTGTTTTAATTTTATTTTCATTATTAGAATTTAGTTGCTGATTGATATTTTCGTTCACACAATGTTCACCAGAGTAAATATATAATATTAAATACCTTTAAATTACTCATTCTCAATTCTGTTTGTTAAATACTATTTACCAGGTTTTCCGATTTTGGAATGGGTAAAATAAAAGCTAAACGTTCTCTTTTCCTCCACCTTTCCTCCACCTTTCCTTCGCATCCGGTTTTGGAAAAATCAGTATATAATCAGTATATAACCTGTATATAACCTGTATATAACCTGTATTTATTTAGAAACTGGTTATTTACTTATTAAGTAAAGATTATTTATTAAATTGTTATTTGTTTTTTGCGAACCGGATGCGAACCGGATGCGAAGGAAAGGTGGAGGAAAGCCGGAGGAAAGGTCCGTATTAAAGTCGCCCTCCCACTTGCCTTTGATTGCAGAAACATGAATCTTAGGAGTGGGAGTGCGACTAAAAAGGGAAAGCTCTGCCACATGGATTGGCCATTTTACCAGTAGTCGCACACCCACTATTTAATCTGAATTATTTTGAAAGATCAGTAAGTGGGAGGGTGACTAAACTTTTTGTCGTCAAGGTCCGAGACACAAAGACGTTTTCTTCATGTATATGATAATGCTTTACTTTCGTGCTTCATGTTTATATTTAGTGGTTTCTCATTTCCCGTATTAAAATTGAGGGATTTTGTCAAATTGAATAAAATTTTAGCACTGTCCTTGAAACCTGTACAACTTGCAAGTTATATAAAGGTCAATTGTACTTCAAAACCCGATTTTCAGGAATGTATTGTTTCGTTTCTTTTTACTCTGTTTATAATACACTTTCAACAAAACTTAACATCCCCACTCAATATTAAGTTTGAAAGAATGACAAATGGAGAACAATTGTAGGACAAAAAGCTATAATAAATAAGATTTAAGAATGGATTATAAGGAGTTTTGACGATCCTGTTCTTGAAATACTCAGGATGTTTCAGGTAAGGGTTCAATCACAGGATCATTCCATAACTTTTCGGATAGTCGGGCGTATTGGTTGGTATATCGTTGCAAGACATAAAAAAGGTGGGATTGTAAAAATCCCACCTTCAAATTTGTTAATCTCTTGCTTTATCAGTTTTGTGCGTTTCCGGTTTAGCAAGAGAAACAGAAGATTTCATTTTTTTTGTAAACAAAGATAAATTCTTCCTGCTTTGAATAATAAAACGGTACAGTCAATACAAAATTACGAATTTGATTTGTCATGAATTTGAATAATCGTTTAGGTTAAAAAGACAAATACTTTTGGTTCACTACACCATAAATTGACTGTACCGTTTACTACATGTTGTACTGGTTTAGTTATAGATACTGTTTGGTTTTCAGATTGATTTGAATTGCTTTCATACCCTTTCTGTTTATAAAGGGTTATTAGTTCAGTTTAATCCCGAAACTATTTAGCGGGTGGTACTACAACTACAGGAGGATCGTCCTTTTCATCACGTTGTATACCTGCACCAGATTGTGCGTTGAAGGATTCCAGGAACGTAGCCGGTACGTCGATTTTCTGAGAGAATAGATCTTTTTTCACAACTTTATTTTTTGAATGATTTGTACTGCAAATAAATACATAATAATCACGATATCCATATAAAATCCCGTATTTATTTTATGGACAATGTGAAAAACCATGAATTATAATATATTGAAATACAGCCACATGACGTGTTTGTGGAACCTGTTTATATGGACAAGGTTAAATCAGGAAAAAACAGATGATGAAAAAGGCTAGAATTGTCGCAGGTAGTCGACCAGATTATCGGAATTTTGCAATTGAAACTTTAAACGAAGACGATACCGGTACTTGGTAATGGATTCAAGTTTTACATCCAGGATGGTGGCAATCATCCCGGTTTCAAAGCCTGCTAAAAGCAAACAGCAAATCAGTATGTCGCGTTTGGAGAGCGATGGAAAAACATTTAATAAACGGTGAGAAATATCTGTATATTCAAGGTCCATGCAGGCAATTAATTCTTCGTGGAATGTATTGTTCTGTTCCGGGTGCATTTCTTTTGATTCATTTTTCCAGATGGCAGGTCGTTTAAGGACGTTTTTTCGATGCTGTTCAATGTTCAGGAGCAGGATAGCCTGTAGTTTCAATTGTTTCTCAAGAAGTGTACTGTTTTCCTTCTCCTTTTCCACTTTCTCTTTTTCTATTTCCACAAATGCTTTTTCTTTTTCAAGCAATTCATTTTGAACATCAAACTGTTTCTTTTTAATGTTTAACCTCCAAAACAAAGCAACAACTACAAAAATACTTAATACAAACAGGTTCAATAACAGAAAAATTCCTCTCTGTTTGTTTTTTATGATAAGGTTCTGATTCTCTATTTGCAGCCCCTGGTATTTGTATTTTTTATCTAATCCGGCAAAACTAACAGTCAGTTTTCGATCGTTAACCGAGTCTTTTACATCGATGATTTTAATCGCCGTGCGTAAAGCGGTTTTCAGGTTTCCTTCTTTTTCATAAATACTAAGCCAGAGATTGTAATAATCGGGAGCAAACTCCTGGGGGTTATTAATTTTTTTTAGCAGAATTTTAGCTGAGTCAATTTCTCCCAGTTCAATATAAGTTTTTGCCATCAGGTACCATTTATTTGCGTCATAAACCCCGATATGGGTGATCGGAGCCCGTTTATAATAATTCAGGGCTTCCGGGAAATGATTTTGCATAAAATATACCGATCCCAGGCTTTTGTAAACAGTCGATAACATGAGGGTATCATGGATGGTTAAAGCCATTTTCCCGGCAAAGGTTAAATAACGGATAGCGCTGTCGGGTCGTGAGCTATACAAAAAACCATGCCCGAGGTTTACTAAGCTGATAATGCTGTTTTGGGTACTGTTAGAAAGCTGAAACGAATGAAATGACATCCTGCTA
>Ga0302215_10001979_pt1 | contig 14311 bp, 15 predicted proteins | sample II_Fen_N3_1_FD_194580 | JGI IMG/M metagenome (GOLD analysis project Ga0302215, IMG submission 194580) | Peat permafrost microbial communities from Stordalen Mire near Abisko, Sweden - II_Fen_N3_1 | ecosystem: Environmental > Terrestrial > Soil > Wetlands > Permafrost | place: Sweden: Abisko...
ACAATCCTGCGGTAATATTTCCGAAATTTCCACTTGGAACGCACATCACCAGATTATCAGCTTTTTCAAGCTTTTTCAATTGAGCGTATGCATAAAAATAATAAAAAGATTGTGGTAAAAAACGGGCTACATTTATCGAGTTTGCCGAAGTAAGTTTCAGTTTAGCATTCAATTCCTCATCCATAAAAGCTGATTTGACCAAAGCCTGGCAATCGTCAAAAGTCCCATCTACTTCCAGTGCTGTGATATTTTGTCCAAGTGTTGTAAACTGGCATTCCTGAATCGGACTTACCAATCCTTTTGGATAAAGAACATACACATGAATGCCTTCAACGCCAAGAAAACCGTTGGCAACAGCACTTCCGGTATCGCCTGAAGTGGCAACCAGCACATTTATTTTCGTGTCATTTTGTTTTTGAATAAAATAACCCAGCAAGCGCGACATAAACCGTCCACCGACATCCTTAAACGCCAAGGTTGGCCCATGATACAACTCCAGACTGTAGATATTGTCATTTACAGGCACCAATGGCACATCGAAATTCAACGTTTCGTACACGATCTTTTTCAATGCTCCGGCTTCCACGTCCTCTCCAAAGAAAGCGTCCGCCACCACATACGCCATTTCCTGAAACGAAAGTGTTTCAATTGTATCAAAAAAAGACTGAGGCAATTTTTTAATTTCATTTGGCATGAAAAGCCCTTTGTCCTCAGCTAAACCTTTTACAACAGCATCTTGCAGACTAACTCCACTCACTTTTTTATTGGTACTGTAATATTTCATTCCTCGCAAATTCCCAAAAGGGAAATTATTTTAATATTCAATTTATTTCTTCCAACGTTCCAAACGTTTCATTCCGCGGGTGAATAACCAAGCTATCAATTTTGGCGAGCCTTGCTCCACCATTTTTTCTTTGCAAAATTCCTGCATTTCTTCTACCGTTCCGGTAAACGTGTAAACTCCGTTTTGATAACAATAACTGCAATACATTTCATTCGCGGTTCCATCAAGATTTGTTCCTCCATGCTGAGGATCTTTTTTCATGGGCATTCCGCAACTCTGACAAAATTTGTTTTGTGATTCCATACTGATTGATCTTTAAAGTTTATATTAAAAGCAATTATTTGTTTAAATCAATTCTTTCATAAACTCAGCTCCTTTCAATAAGCCATAACTTCCTTTTTCAGCGGCAAATTCATCATAAATCATTACATTATCAGCCAGTTCTCCCGGTTTGTATATAATAAATGGAATTGGCGAACTGGTATGCGTTTTATAAACACATGGTGTTGGATGGTCGGGCAAAATGGCAATTGTCACAGGTTCAGCCCATGTTGAAACTTCATCAAAAATTGGTTTTACGACCCGATAATCCAAGTATTCAATCGTTTTAATTTTTAATTCCACATTCCCTTCATGTCCTGCTTCGTCGCTTGCTTCGATATGTAAATACACAAAATCATCTGTTCGCAAAGCATCAATGGCAGCCTGTGCTTTTCCTTCATAATTAGTATCATAAAGTCCGGTTGCACCAGGAACATTAATTACTTTCAATCCGGCATAAACCCCTATTCCTTTTATTAAATCAACGGCGGAAATCACTGAACCACTCTTCAGATTATACGTTTCGAGCAAGGTTCTCATTTCAGGCTTGTAACCCTGTGACCACAGCCAAATGCTGTTAGCTTTATCTTTTCCGGCGGCTGCACGTTTCAGATTTACAGGATGATTTTCCAGCAATGCCTGTGATTTCAAAGTCAAGTCATTCAAAAAATCAGCAGTTGCTTTCGCTTCAGAGGTTTCAGCCTGAATCATTACATCTGCAAACGGAGTTCCGGGAACATCGTGTGGTGGCGTACATATAAGGTGTTTATTTCCACCTTTTAATTTAAATAAATGACGGTATGAAACACCAGAAAAAAAGTTGGCAATTTCAGAACCAAGCTCTTTCTGTAAAAAAAGAATCAGTTCGTGGGCTTCTTCATTGCTGATATGTCCTGCCGAATGATTCTTTATTCTTCTATTTTCTATGCAAATCAGATTGCAGCGCATAGCCATTTCTCCGGGTTCGATAACCACACCCATGCTTGCGGCTTCTAACGAACCACGACCTTCGAAAACTTTGTTTAAATCATAACCAAGAACGCTTAAGTTTGCAATTTCACTTCCTGGGGCAAAACCTTGTGGAATTGTATCCAGCAAGCCGTTACGACCAAGAGCTGCAATTTTATCGATGTTGGGTTTATTTGCAGCCTGCAAACAGGTTTTATTTCCAAGTGAGGCTATTGGCTCATCGGCCATGCCGTCGCCAAGTATGATGAGGTATTTCATTATTCAGTTTCCAAAAAATCTTTATAATCAGGCAAGGCGTCTTCAAATTTATTAACTGCATCCGACAAAGAAGTGTAACTTTCAGCTCCGGCTGCATTTAAATGTCCACCACCGTCGAACAAATCTGCTGCAACTTTATTGGCAGGAAAAGTTCCCTGTGAACGGAATGAAATTTTGATTTTATCTGTATCTTCACGCATAAAAACAGAGAAATCAACTCCTGCCACTGAAAGCGGAATATTTACAAATCCTTCTGCATCACCATTTACATAATTAAACATGGAAAGTTCTTTTGCAGTCAGAGCAATCAGGGCAGTTCTGTATTCCGGATAAATTTTCATCTTTTTATACAAACAAAAGCCCATTAAGCGCAGACGATCAGCCGAATACGTATTGAATACCTTGCGGTAAATATCATCTTTATCAACTCCCAACTTTATCAATTCGGCAATGATAATATAAATTTCCTGTTGGTTCGAATTATAGGTAAACCCACCGGTATCCGTCATCATGCCGGTATAAATACACTCGGCGCAAGCCAGATTTATTTTCGAAAAGTCACCCATTCTGCAAATTAACCTGAAAATCAATTCGCTAGTCGATGAAAGTTCCGGATGAGAAATTGAAATTTTTGCAAAATCGGCCGGATGCAAATGATGATCAACTAAAACAATATTCGCTTTTGAAGCCAAAACGGAATCAGCCAATTTCCCCATTCGGCTAGGGGTATTAAAATCAAGTGCAAAAATAAGTTCGGCTGCAGCCAAAAAATCATCAGCTGCCTGTTTATTTTCTTCATAAACCACTACACATTCCGAACCGGGCATCCATGCCAGAAAATTGGGGAAAGCTGTCGGCACAATTACCACCGGCTCTTTGCCGATTGTCATCAAATAATGCCATAATCCCAACGCTGAACCCATAGCATCTCCATCTGGCCCAACATGAACCACAATAACAATTTTATCAACACTCTCAATTGCTTTTTCGACTTTGTTGATATGGTCTTCGGCTATAATTTTTGAAATCATTTGTCAGGTTTTAAATTGAATGCAAAAGTAGCAAAAAAAATACGATTTTGAGAGTTTTTACTCCCTTACATGTTAATCTTTAATATTCAAAACGTATGCACCATGCTCAGCCACGGAGTAAAATGAAATTTTGCGAGCAATGCTGGTCTGTTTAATGTTGTCGGTGTACCACTTTGAAATATTTTTATCAACAATAATTTTATGCGGCGAAACACATTCTAAAATCTGATTAATTTTAGGCTTTAAACTATTCCCAATAATTAAATAATCAATTTCCAAAGGCTTTTCAGCTGTTTTATTTTTAAGAAAATCATTAGTCATAATAAGTATTTTCTGTCCTTCAAACTCAAAAAAACCATCCGATTTTGATAAATATTCCGGCTTCATCAATTTCTTATTTTGCCAAAATATTTTTGCAATCTTTTGGGCTTCAATAGAATCGGTCGTAAATACTGAATTTTTGTTTCGGTTAATAAAACTGACATGCGTATTTTTCTGACCTGCAAAAACTATCATTCGCTTTGAAGTCAATGTTTGATAGTTAACCGAGACATTGAATAAACAAGCTATTAAAATTGAAGTTAGTCCGATAAACAATGTTACATATTTCTTTCCGAAATAATATCCCGAAAGGCAAAAAATGGCTAGAAACAACACCATCGATTGTCTTAAATCAATTGAAATGTGCGAAACTGAATATGGCAAATTCTGAATCCAGATTATAAAATGATTCATAAACCAAAGCGACCATTTCAATGCAAAGCCTACATAAACAGACAAATACGGAATAGATGAAACAAACAACAATCCTATGGCAAGATAAATTATAAGACTCGAAAGCGGAATTGCAACAAAATTAGTGATTATGAAATAATTCGGGAATTGCTGAAAGTAATAGAGTGTAAAGGGCGTAGTTCCAAGCTGTGCGGCAATGGAAACAGAAAATGTTTCCCAGATTATTTTTGAAAATTTACCAGTCGGGTTATACACTTTATTGATGATGGGTTGAAAGAAAATTATACTCAAAACGGCAGCATAACTTAACTGAAAACCAACATCATACAAATAATTCGGATTATAAATCAACATAGCAAGCATCGACATAAAAATCGTATTATAAATCAGCGATTTCCTGTTCAGACTGTTTGCAATTACAACAAATGTCAACATTACGGCTGCCCTGATTACTGCCGCTGACATTCCTGTGAGAAACGCATATCCCCATAAAAATGCAATTATCAAAATTGCTTTTAGAATTCTTAATCCTTGTTTTTTGTCCAAAAAACCAAGCATAAATCCAATAACTACATAAATAACAGCAACATGCATTCCACTAACAGACAAAATATGAACTGTACCGGTTGCGCTGTAACTGGCACGAATATCGGGTTGTAAATCATCAGTATAACCCAGAGTCAGTGCTGCTAACACGGCAAATTCATCACCTTGTATATTGAACTTGCGGTAAATTCCCAACAAATATTTCTGCCATTTATCTGCTTCCCGACGAATGGAAAAACTTTCATTTCTTCCGGCAAATTGCCAACTTTCGGACGAAATATAACAGGTTGCACCTATTCCCTGTCGTTTCAGATAGGCTGCGTAATCAAAACCATCCGGATTCAGTGGTTTTTCCGGTGGAGCAAAGTCAGCTTCAACCATTAAACGGTCACCAAATAATAACCGGGAAGCATTTTTATTTTTCTGAAAATAAAGAATTGCCTGGCCACGAGCTGGTTTCCATGTAGAATCAAAATATTCTATCACATCAACTTTGCAAAGGTATGATTTAGCTTTTTCGACCGGCGGTGAGGTAATTTCAACCCGGTAAATTCCTTTTTTGTGAAGATGATCGAACCTGTTGGCTTTTTCGCTTTCTGAATTTAAAAAATAAGCCAGCATGAACATGAAAACAAAAATTCCGCAGCCAAAAAGCCAGCGGAATTGGAATTGTCGTTTTGGAGTACGAATGACAAACGACAAAACTATTAAAAGTACTGATAATCCGAGCAACACATACAAACCCCAACCGGAAATCTCCACAAACCGGTAAACAACGATACCAGTTATAAACGGGAGCAACAAGCGAAAAAATGGAGTCCGTTGCAAAAAGTCCATGCGCTATAACACTTTAATTAGAATCTATGCACTGCTCTTACACCTCTTTGGGAATATTTGGGATACAACATTGGTGGGAAAAATTTAGCCATATGAAGTGTAGATGAATACATATCTGATTCTTCTGTTGATGACCAAAAAACATCAGCTTTGTCAAAATCAAAACCTAGAAGATTAGCATTATTTCTAATGGCATACAATTCAGCGATACTAGGCAAATACCAATCCTTGTACCCTTCATTTTCGTAATCATAACACAATTTAGCGGCATAGTTACCCGACCCTTGTATTTGAACAATCATACTTGTATTATTTAAGCCACAAAATAAAGCAGAATCTGTTGCATTTGTAATCACATAACTACCATTGTACCATTGAATTCCATCGCTAAGATTAGTAGCTGATATAACTAAGCCATGAGTTTCATTATACACATAACCATTATCTCCTCTTCCAGAATATAAGCAATTAAACCGCCTTGATAACTGTCGCCGATCTTTAGTTTTTTGGCTTCTTCTACGCAACTGCTATTGAGTAAAATAATTGAAAGGAATAAAATGAGAGTGGGAAAATGAGGATTTTTGACTTTTTTCATGATTTTGATATTAAAGTTTTACAAATAAAATATCAGAGAGCAATTATATAAAATCAGTAAGAATAACTAACAATTCAGCATTTTCTGAATAGTTTCAATAGGATTTTCAGTATTAAATATGGCACTACCGGCAACCAACACATTTACACCGCTTTCAAAAAGTTTTCCAGCATTTTGAATATTCACTCCACCATCCACTTCAATCACACAGTGTGCTTTTTTACGTTCAATTATTTCTTTTAATTCTGCAATTCGGTTGTAACTTTCTTCAATAAATTTCTGTCCACCATAACCTGCAAAAACCGACATAATCAGCACCAAATCGACTTTGTCGACAAAAGGTTCCAGAACACTTACGGGAACATCAGGATTAATTGTTATTCCAACTTTAACTCCTTCTGCTTTGATCATCTCGATAACTTCCAATGGATTCTCAACAGTTTCGTAATGAAAAGTAAGAATTTTGGCTCCCGCCCGAGCAAACCGTTTCACATATTTCTCAGGATGAACAATCATCAAATGCACATCGAGCGGTTTTGTACAATATTTATTCACAACTTCCATAATCGGGAAACCGAATGAAATATTTGGAACAAACGAACCATCCATCACATCGATGTGCAGCCATTCGGCATCACTTGCATTAATCATTTCGCAAGCAGCTTTTAAGTTGCCAAAATCGGCAGATAACAAGGAAGGTGAGATTATTTTGATCATCAGTTTAAGTGAAATTTAGAGTCTAATCTTTAAAGTGCAAATATAATAAAAAAAAGACTTCCAAATGATTGGAAGTCTTTTTTTTTAGTTTAAAAACCATTCGACGAACTGATTGTCTGCAATTTTTTGTGCTCTGTAAGTGGAAGCAAACTGTAGTATCTTTTGCAATGAAATTGCACTTGGTTGAAATTGAGAAGGGCTTTCAATCCCTTTCTTTTCATTGAACAATTCAGTTTTTTTTAATGAAGTAGTAATTTTTTGCATAGGCACTTCGTAATTTTTATAGTGATACTACTAAAACGAAGTTGTTTATAAATTAGTATATTTTTATTTAATTCAAATTTACAAATTAACAGTTTTGCTCTGTTTCCAAAAAATTAATCACACATATTCGACTGAATATGTGTGATTTAATTGACAAAACATTCTCTGTTAAATGTTTGATTATTTCAACTCAAGATATACATTATTTTCTGCGGCAATACGACGCATATTGAGTAAGGCGTATCTCATCCTTCCAAGTGCAGTATTTATACTGACATTGGTTTTCTCGGCAATTTCCTTGAAACTCAAGTCTTCAAAATAGCGCATGCGGATTACATTTTGTTGGGAATGAGGCAATAAGTCTATCAAATGAACAACATCGGCCAGAACCTGTTCGTTTGACATAGTGTCTTCTACACTTTTTTCAGACAACTTAGCGTTGTTAACTATATCATAGTCAACAGCATCTGCCGAAAAAGTGTTTTCGTTTTTCTCGCGACGGAAATGATCAATAATCAGATTATGTGCAATGCGGTTAATCCAAGCCAAAAACTTACCTGATTCCACATAACGACCCTGTTGTATGGTGGCAATTGCTTTAATAAATGTGTCTTGAAAAATATCTTCGGCTAGCTCCCGACTGCGTACAACTAAGTAAATGTAGGTGTATACTTTTGATTTGTAGCGCAACAATAAAATTTCAAACGCCTGATTATTGCCATTTTCATACAATTTTACCAATTCATCATCAGTTAATTGATTCAAATTCTTCATTACTTTTAATTTTGAGGTTCAAAGTAATTCTCGGCAATAGGCTTTTTAAATTTTAAGTGAGTAATGGAAATGTTTGGACTGCAAATATAACGATTGTATTGAAAAGAAAAAACTTTTCTGCTAAAAAATTGCAAAAATGTTGATGTTAATGTTCTAAAATATTTATTGGAGACATTGAATGTGAAGAAAATACAAAACAAATCTATATCAATTATCTTTTAATCAAATACTTATAATTAAAGCATTAAATTAAAAAAAATTGAAGGATTAATTAAAATTTAACTTTTATTCCACCCAAAGCACCAAACCTTTCAGATATTCGCCTTCGGGATGATAAATATTAATGGGATGATCGGCCGGTTGAGACAATTGATGAAGGATTCTGACATTGCGTTTACTTTCTGCAGCTGCGCTGAATACCGCCAACCTGAACTGGTCTTTAGAAACCACTTGCGAACATGAAAAGGTAAATAAAATTCCGCCTGGTTTTATTTGCTCAAAAGCTTTGGCATTAAGGCGTTTATATCCTTTCAGTGCATTTCGTAATGCCTCACGGTGTTTTGCAAAAGCCGGTGGGTCGAGAATTATCAAGTCATATTTTTGTTCGAAAGTATGCAAATTATTCAGATATTTAAAAGCGTCTTCGGCAAATGATGTATGGCGTGAATCATTGGGGAAATTCAATTCAACATTTTTATCAGTCAAATCAATTGCTTTTGCCGAACTGTCGACTGAATGAACCAATTCTGCACCTCCACGCAATGCATAAACCGAAAAACCTCCGGTATAACAGAACATATTGAGAACAGATTTCCCACTGGAATAACGTTCCAACAACGAACGGTTTTCGCGTTGATCCACAAAAAAGCCGGTTTTCTGACCACGTAACCAATCCACATGAAATTGTAAATCATTTTCGATGGCACTGAGTTGAGCGGTTTCTTTTCCAATCAGATAACCATCTTCCGGTTCAATAGCTGCTTTAAATGGCAAGGTGGTTTCCGATTTGTAATATACATTTTTCACTTCCGGGACATTGGCTACAATGGCTTTGGCCAGCGTTTCGCGGATTTCGTGCATGCCGATTGAATGTGCCTGCATCACGGCAGTATCTGCATAAACATCGACAATCAAACCGGGCAAAGAATCGCCTTCACCATGAACCAGGCGAAACGTATTATTGTGACCCGGTGCAACCAAACCCAATGATTTCCGCAGGGCATAAGCCTGCTTAATTTTTTTGCTCCAGAAATTGTCATCAATTTCAACCTTTTCGAACGACACAACCCGAACGGCAATACTTCCAATCTGATAATGACCCAAAGCCAAAAAGTTCCGGTTACAATCAAGAACTTCCACCAAATCACCTTCGGCAGGTTTTCCTTCAATTTTTTGAATGGCACCTGAAAACACCCAAGGGTGAAAACGCTGCAAACTTTCTTCCTTCTTAGGTTTGAGTTGAATAGTTATCATTTAGTTGATTACGATTTTTAGATTAAAAATCACAGGATAGTGTGATTAATTTGAAGCTTGTGAATCACTTATCTGCACTTCGGTTTGATTATTCAATGCCTGTTGTTCGCGTTGTTCGAGCGCATTTTGCAAAACAATTTTTTGAATTTCTTTTTTTGAAAGTTTATTTTCTTTCATCAATTGAACGTAAATTTGTAAACTGGCCCAAGCATCGGTGGCAGCATAACGCTGCTGTTGTTCTGTGAGTTCCGGATTTTCCCAGTTTGTCAATCGTTGCGATTTGGATATTTTTTTTTCAAAGAGAATTGCATAAATTTTCTGCAATCCAAGTTCCAGAATACCATAATTTTGCGCTATTGTTTGAATATCAATACAATTTGCAGGTTTAAAAGGGTGTTGTTTGTTCAATCCAGCCAAATCGTCACGAAGAGAAAGTCCTATTTTTTTTATGTTTTCATCTGCCAAAAACTCAGCCAGAGCAACCGGAAATTCAAATTTATTCAGGCGGAATAAAAAGCAATGATTCAGTGTAGAAATCTGAACCAGAGAAACTTTGTGGTGCGTGCCGCGTGTAAAAGAAGGTTTTGTTTCAGTATCAATTCCAACAATTTTGTACTTAAGGAGTTCATCAATTGCCGGTTGTATTTTTGACAATTCGTCGACAATGGTAATTTTCCCTTCGAAAATAACCACAGGCATTAAATTGACCTCGTCTTTTGAAATTTTAGTTCTAAACATATTCCTTTATTACAGCAAATTACTCAATTCTTCATCGTCATCGTGAAGAAAATTGAGAAATGAATTCCTGTCAATTTTATTTTGAGTTGCTGAATCATTCTCAGCATCTTCAGTTCCGAAACCGTCGCTAAACCGCACGGCGTGTAAAGCACGTAAAGCATTCAATAGTTTTTGTCCCCAATGTTGCCCGAATGCTTCTAGACAAGCTACCAACGAATCATTCATAATATCAACATCTCCCAATTGATAATTCGCTGCAAAATCTTTCAGTTCCTGATAAATATCAGCCAGATTTTCAGATACAAATGCAGCAATAGGCGTATCACTTATGGCCATATCCGGATGAAAAACTTCCAGGTATGAATCATCGGCTCCTAATAATTGTTCAACCTGCTCCCTCACAAACTGATAATCTTCTTCTCCTACAAATCGTTCGGTAGAATCCTCATAAACCGCATCCGGAATTTCAATTAAGGATGCATTGAGGTACAAAAGGGGTAGGATTTTGACTGATTTTTGAATAAAATCGACATGTGAAAATTCTGAAGCATGTTCTAAAAATAAACATGTTTCTGCTGCAACTGTGACAAATTCGATTACTTTTGTACTGTAAACTATATGATCAGGCAATTGATCTAAATCCATTGGTTTGAGGCTATTTGATAAAGTGTTGCAAAAGTAAGAAAAAATTATCACTTTTTATTATGTAAGCCGACTTTTAGACATTGAGCAAAACCGAACATAAATGTTTTTAAATAAACTGTCGATAGATAAACTTTAACTAAAATTAAACTGTTATATTTACAGGAAAATTGAAACCAAACATTCACTTTAAAAATAGTATTATGGAAGACAAACTTATTACCCTAAAAAACTACGAATCGATGGTTGACGCCATGTTCGATCAGGAGTTGTTGCACGAAAACAATATTGAAAGTTCCATAAACAACGAAGATACGGTGGAATTGCTACCTATGTTTGGCGAAATTAATGATGGATTGCGAATTGTGGTATTCGAAAAAGATTTCGATCAGGCCATCCGTGTTTTAGAAGATTATAAAGATGCGCTTGATAATCAATAACTAATATTGAATCATATCTTTAATTTTTATACCCGAAACAGGATGCACCAGATCAGGTGCAATTTCTGCCAGCGGAATAAGCACAAAATCCCGGTCTGCTAAAAGCGGATGCGGGATTTTTAATGCAAGTTGGTCAATGATCAGATTATCGTAAAGCAAAATATCAATATCAATCACACGGTCGGAATAACCGTTAGTTGATTTACCTGTCCTTCCGAGATCTTTTTCGATCTTCTGAGTTACGGACAATACGTCAAAAGGTGATAAATTTGTTTCAACTAAAACCACTGCATTCAGGAACTCATTGGCTGACTCAAACCCCCACGGCTTTGATGTGTAAAAGCTCGACTGGCGGATTACAAATCCGACCATCCCTAAAGCCACAATTGTTTCATTCAGATTGAATTCTTTATTGCCCAGATTTGTTCCAAGTCCCAAATATACCAGTGCCATCTTTAATTCATAATTAATAATTCATAATTAGATGCAAAGATACTTTTTTTAGAGGCAAGGGGCAAGGAGTAAGAGGCAAGGATTTGGAAAAACTTAATTATGATGATACTTGTTCCTTACTCCTTACTCCTGAATTTCTGCCATTTTCTGCCCTTTTGTCAGAATGATTTCCCTTTATTTCTGGAATTTTATGACTTTATCTGTCAAAATTCATTTTCTATTTAAAAATATTCCATTGGCACATGCTTTGTGAAATGTGATGCGTACTCAACAAATTCGAAAACTATAACTTATTAATATAAACTCAAAAACATCATGGGAAAAATTATTGGAATTGACTTAGGAACCACAAACTCGTGCGTTTCTGTAATGGAAGGTAACGAACCAATCGTTATTGCCAACAGCGAAGGAAAGCGTACAACTCCTTCTGTAGTTGGATTTATTGATGGCGGCGAACGCAAAGTAGGTGATCCTGCAAAACGTCAGGCTATTACAAACCCAACAAAAACTGTATTTTCTATCAAACGTTTCATGGGCGAAACTTACGACCGTTTGACAAAAGAAATTTCACGTGTGCCATTTAAAGTAGTAAAAGGCGATAATAACACGGCTCGTGTTGATATTGACGGACGTATGTATTCTCCACAGGAAATTTCGGCCATCATTCTTCAAAAAATGAAGAAAACTGCTGAAGATTATCTTGGACAGGAAGTAACTGATGCCGTAATTACCGTACCTGCTTACTTTAACGACGCTCAACGTCAGGCCACCAAAGAAGCCGGCGAAATTGCAGGCTTAAACGTAAAACGTATTGTGAACGAACCGACAGCTGCTGCATTGGCTTATGGTTTGGACAAGACCAACAAAGACATGAAAATCGTGGTTTTCGACTGCGGTGGTGGTACACATGATGTATCGATACTTGAACTTGGCGATGGCGTATTTGAAGTTAAATCAACCGATGGCGATACTCACCTGGGTGGCGATGACTTCGATCACCGGATTATCGACTGGTTGGTACAGGAATTTAAAAATGATAACAGTGGCATTGACCTGAGTAAAGATCCTATGGCTTTGCAACGTCTGAAAGAAGCTGCTGAAAAAGCAAAAATAGAATTGTCGAATACTACATCTTCCGAAATTAATTTGCCTTATATTATGCCGGTTGATGGTGTCCCACGTCACTTAGTTCGCACGTTGACCCGTGCAAAATTCGAACAACTGATTGACGATTTGATTCAACAAACCATTGCTCCTTGTCGTTCGGCATTGAAAAGTGCAGGTTTGACAATCGGTGATATCGATGAAATTATTCTGGTTGGTGGTTCAACCCGTATTCCGGCTATTCAATCGGCAGTTGAAAAATTCTTTGGAAAAGCTCCTTCAAAAGGTGTAAATCCTGACGAAGTTGTTGCCGTAGGTGCTGCCATTCAGGGTGGAGTTTTAACCGGTGAAGTAACTGATGTGTTGCTGCTTGATGTTACCCCACTTTCGCTTGGTATTGAAACCATGGGAAGCGTGATGACCAAACTGATTGAAGCCAACACCACTATTCCAACTAAAAAATCGGAAACATTTACAACAGCAGCCGACAATCAACCTTCGGTAGAAATTCATATTCTTCAGGGCGAACGTCCTTTGGCAAATCAGAATAAATCAATCGGTCGTTTCCACCTGGATGGCATTATGCCTTCACGTCGTGGTGAACCGCAAATTGAAGTAACTTTTGATATTGATGCAAACGGTATTTTACATGTGGCTGCTAAAGATAAAGCAACCGGAAAATCGCAGAGCATTCGTATTGAAGCTTCTTCCGGGTTGACCGATGCTGAAATCAAACGTATGAAAGACGAAGCTGCTGCCAATGCCGAAAGCGATGCAAAAGAAAAAGAAAAAATCGACAAACTGAATCATGCCGACAGCTTGATTTTCCAAACGGAAAAACAACTGACTGAAATTGGAGATAAAATTCCGGCTGACAAAAAAGGTCCGATTGAAGCGGCTTTAGCTAAACTGAAAGAAGCTCACAAAGCACAGGATATTCCAACGCTGGATGATGCAACCAACGAATTGAACACAGCTTTCCAGGCTGCAAGTCAGGAAATGTACAATGCTCAAAACGCTCAGGAAGGTCAGGCACAACCAAACGAAGGTGGTCAACAAGCTCAGGGTGGAGGAAATAAAGAAGGCGATGTAACGGATGTAGATTTTGAAGAAGTAAAATAAGCACAAGTTAAGTAACCGACTTTTATAAATATAAAGGACCAACTGAAATCTCTTTCAGTTGGTCCTTTTTTTGTTTTATAAGTTCTATATATAAACCCCCTCCGCTGCGATCGTTAGAACCACGAAAGGGAAGATTCTAGAAATAAGAAACTAAACTAGAAATCTATTTAACTTCAAATATTTAAATTTATAATCAAAAGACACAAAATTTCTTTTTACGAGTTTATTGTAAAAGACCATAAATTCTTTAAATTCTGGAGTATCATTGTTCACATTCTTTAGAAACTCAGTAAAGTTTTCATAAGAATCAAATAAGCTTAGTATTAATGGAGATAATCGAATAAAATTACCACCATCTGTGGTATTATGAATCATAAATAAAAGAAATCCTATAATATCTTTTTCATTAGCATAATCAATTATTAATTTACCAGCGTCTTTATTTTTCTTTTTTAAAGCATTGTCGCATGAATGGTACAACCAGAATGCTTGAACGGTAAACTTCTCT
>Ga0302215_10001980_pt1 | contig 14296 bp, 10 predicted proteins | sample II_Fen_N3_1_FD_194580 | JGI IMG/M metagenome (GOLD analysis project Ga0302215, IMG submission 194580) | Peat permafrost microbial communities from Stordalen Mire near Abisko, Sweden - II_Fen_N3_1 | ecosystem: Environmental > Terrestrial > Soil > Wetlands > Permafrost | place: Sweden: Abisko...
ACCGATAAACTGATGACTGTCAGATGGAATGTCCGGACTCCGGGTATTGGCATCAAGTCGTCGGCACAACTATCACAAATCCCGTATAGTTTTGATAATTCAAACGAAGCAGTAGAACTTTTCCCTGAAGGACAACTTGATGTGGACCTGCAACAGGTGGACCTGAGAAAAACCAATAGCTGGCGCCTGAAATTAGGACAAATAGAACCGGTAGAAATGATGGAAGTGCAACTGGTTAACTCAATTGCACCCTTTGTACTCTGTAACAGGCTTATTGGTATGATGCGCAAAGACTACACCGGGAATAAACATGTGGTCAATGTTTCAGCCATGGAAGGTAAGTTTCATACCTTTACTAAAATTGACAGGCATCCGCATACAAACATGGCGAAAGCAGCTTTGAATATGCTTACACATACTTCCGCCAGTGACCTGGCAAAAGATGGTATTTTTATGAATGCAGTTGATACAGGTTGGGTTACCGACGAGGATCCCGCAGAATTATCCAAACACAAACAAGAGCTGCATGATTTTCAACCACCGCTGGATATTGTAGATGGTGCTGCCCGGGTGTGTGATCCATTCATAGATGGCATGAACACCGGTAAACACTGGAGCGGACAGTTCCTGAAAGACTATTTTCCGATAAGCTGGTAAAAAAACTTTAAAACTTCGAACTAATGGTTTCATTGAAGTCCTTTTTTAGCTGATTCATGTCTGAGAAACCTGCCTTCATCGCTGTTTTGAGTAAGGAAATCGTCAATTCATTCTTTCCTGTCCAATAAGAAGGAAAGGAAGAAAAGTAAAGCATATCGGGGTTTACCGGCTCCACACTGCGGTAAATGAACAGGATTTTATTCAACGCTGCTGCATTTCGTTCCTTTACGGTTTGTTTACAAAGTGTATAGCAGGCTATTCCCCAAAAACCTTTTATTCTTCGGTACATATCCTTTGTAAAGGATTCTTTTTCTGTTTTAATTTTCACGTCCGTGGTGATGATTTCGTTTTTCCACCAAAGCGAATCTTTTGTACGGAAAGCATCTATATACGTTTGACGCATACTGATTTCGAAGTTAATACATTTCTCCAACCGGCTCAACTCGTTTATATAACCTGGATTGTTCTTTAATTCACGATAGGTTGACATAAAAACAGCGTTTTTGAATGGTTGTGTAATAGCCATATTACGGGCAACCAGGGTTGCTTTTAAATAATGACCCTGCTGTTTCAATAAATTGATCCTAGCATGTTGAGTCTGACAATACAACTTAAACCCTGACTCATTCCGAAAAGCCACATCATCGTCTTTAACTGTAAAAGAAAGAAAACCAAGGGCATTAGCCAACATAACACTGTCAGGCCAGCTGTGAGAGGCATTTGTTAATTCGATCTTCAGGTTAGCAGGAGTTGATTTTTCCTGAAACAGGTATTGGGCAGTTTCCATAAAATTAAAATCATCCATTCCTGAAATGGAGATAACAGGACAACTTAGTGCAGTCAGTTGATCCGGGTTAGCCAATGCCCCGCACATGATTAAGCCATTCACCGGATGCGTAAGCCCATAACCAAGCACCATCCTTGCTCCACCCGAAAAACCCGTCAAAAATATAGTTTCATTTACCGGATATTTTTGATGTACATCGTTTATCAGGGTCTGTATGGCTTCTTCATACCCGTTAAACCCATTTTTAATCAGATTGGAGGCAATCAGGATAACCGGATATTGGTTGGCACCACTTTTAAATTTTGCCAGTGCAAACCTGCCACTTCCATGCGAGTCGATAATGATGAGCAACGGCATTTTATCATTAACCTGCTTCCTGGCAGGGACATAAACTTCATACGAATTTTTTGTATCCAATTTACAACTGTCAGTTTTTTCAACTACTTTTACCGTTTCATTTGACTTGCCTGAACCATTGCATGAAATCAGGCCACAGAACAACATTAAATTTAATAGCAAAATTAATCGGTTCATTTGTTTTATTTTTAAATTCTTTGTTATAAGCCAAAATCTATAACTATAAAAATCCTTTTTCTTTTACAACTTCAACAAACAAGATGATTAGAATGGTTCACTTTCTCTTTAATTCAAGAACTGCAATTTCAGGTCGGCAAAAGAACCTGAAATTTGGATAACGTGTACCAATCCCGGACGTGATATAGGATTGCATGGAAGTTTTCGTATGAATCAGACCATAGGAGTATTTTTGTCTTTCTCCTGAAAGTGAAAAACTTGCCCAGATACCATTATCGGAAGGAAGAATAGGAGCCCATAAACCAAAAAATGTTACCTGACCTCCGTGCGTATGTCCCGAAAGTGTCAGGTCGACCAAATCTGACTTTAGTTGTTCAATGTAGTCAGGGCGGTGGGATATCAGGATGCAAAAATCATTCCGGTGCACATCGAAAACAGTACTGTCTAATTCCTGATTATCTCCTTCCGGATCATCAATTCCTCCTATTTTAATGCTATCCTTATTTATCTTGACCCAATAGGATTTATTATCACATTGGTTGATTCCGTTTCGCGTCATCATTTTTTTTGTTAAATCGCCATTTACAAAATAATCGTGATTGCCCATAACTCCAAAAATTCCATAGTTGCTTTTCAGGTTTCTCAGTTCGTCAAATACAGGTATGATGTATTTATCTTCCAGGGACGTGTAATCCCCACCCAGAATTATAATATCCGGATGGATGTCGTTGATCCGTTGTACGAGTTTCATCACCCGTTCCCTCGACAAGGCAGCACCATGATGGATATCGGATACAAATACAATCCGTTTACCATCAAAGGAGTGAGGTATATCGTGCGATTCAATCGGAACACGGGTAATTTTAATCCATCTTGTTTCCAGTGAAGAATAGGTTAATATAACAATTCCAACTATTATTGTAAATATAAGCCGTTTAGATCGTTTTTTTAATTTCATATAATGTCTTTTTTTTACAATAAATATAATCCTCGAAATTTTATTAGTATGAAATTTGTTGTTCTCATCAAATTCTAAATTGTAATTCTATTTTCAGGCATAATTCGCCTCAAAAGTACAAACCCTTTTTAATATTCCCCAATATTTTATGTAATTTTTTTAAAGATGTGTCATCAAGTTGAATATCTGGAAATAAAAAAATAATTTCCCGCAAAGATTTCTAATAAAACAAGATTAAAATACGGATTATATTTATTGTTTTTATATTAAAATGTTGTGTGAATAATTGGTTTTCTTTATATTTGTAAAATATAATCAGTCGAACTAATAACTAATGATTCAACAACATATACTAATCCAAAAGAGTATATCCATTCAAATGCTGCAGCAATAAATGATCAGAATTAGATTTTCCTTTTTTTACCTTGGTTTCATATTGCTTTTAGTAATGCTAAACGATTATTTTTGTGCTTGCTTCATAAGCTAAAAAACGATTTTTTTCAGAATTAACTAACTATGTCTGTGACAAATTTAATTGAATATTTTTTTGGAGATAAAAACACTGTACGATTACACTTAATCTTGCCGTAATTTATTCAACGGATTTCAAAAGTGAAATTTAGAAACAGACACATTACAGATTATCATAAAATTAATCATGATGTTTTAAGATTAATATACCCAATTGGAATAATGGGACAAGCATATTATTACGTATGATCATTTAAGTTCTATCCCACCTGGTATTTTTTAGAACCAGGAAGATGAACGTGATTAAAAAAGCAATTGCCTAAATTAACCGGTTTATCATTCCAATTCATTTTTCTATTCTTTTTCAATTGTTTTTCGAACGCTTTTAGATTGGTTTTGGATTGGTTTTGATAATAATAATTTACTTACTTATTTCCCCAATATATGCCATATACCTTTTAAGATATATGGCATTTATATGGTTGATATATCAATGTTAAATGACTGATATATCAGAATAGCCTCGGATCCAAAACCAATCCAAAACCACTTCAAAACCGTTCAGATTTAGATATGGATTAGTAAAACAACTATAAATCACACATTATTAACCTTCATTCAAATTGAAAAGCTGGTAAACTCAGAATTAAGTTCAGTATTTGTGAGCTTGTTGATTTGACATAATTTTCTGCACCGAAGGTAAATGATATAAAATTGAGAAACACAGCTATTCCTTTATAAGAAAGGTGTAATTTCTATTCATCTGTAATAAATACCATTTAAAATCTACAGTTCGATTGCTTGTTTAGTTGTCCACATTTTAAAAAAAACGTACTTTTGCAGAACAAAATGACGTTTAAAGAGTTTCATCGGCATGGACAAACAACAAATACAACATATACGGGCTGATTTTCCGATTTTGGAAGAGAAAGTCTACGACAAGGACCTGATATATTTCGACAATGCAGCTACCACCCAAAAACCACGATGTGTGGTGGAAAAAATAGAACAGGCTTACTACCACATTAATGCCAATATTCATCGCGGAGTGCACTACCTGAGTCAGAAAGCCACGGAAGCACACGAGGAAGCACGGACTACGGTTGCGGAATTTCTGCATGCTGCCAAACGCGAAGAAATCATCTTCACACGCGGAACCACTGAAGCCATTAACCTGGTGGCCACATCGTTTGGGGAAGGGTATTGCAAGGCAGGTGACGAGATTGTAATCAGCATGATGGAGCATCATTCGAATATTGTGCCCTGGCAAATGTTGTGCGAAAGGAAAGGGATGAAACTGAAGGTGATACCGATCAACGAAAGGGGTGAACTGGACATGGAAGCTTTCAAAAACTTGCTGAATGAAAAGACCAGGTTAGTTTCTATTGCACATGTTTCGAATGTATTGGGAACTATCAATCCTGTCAGTGAAATTATCAATATCGCACACGAAAAAGACATTCCGGTGTTAGTGGATGGGGCACAGGCAGTTCCTCATATTCCTGTAAATGTGTTGGACCTGGATGCTGACTTTTATGTATTCTCGGCACACAAAATTTACGGGCCTACGGGCATTGGTGTACTTTACGGAAAAGAAAAATGGCTGAACGCAATTCCTCCTTACCAGGGTGGTGGCGAAATGATATCGACCGTAACCTTTGAGAAAACAACCTACAATGTGATTCCCTTCAAGTTTGAAGCAGGAACACCCGACTATATTGGTTCAACCGCACTGGCGGAGGCAATCCGTTATGTACAAAATATCGGATTGGAAAACATTGCTTCCTACGAACATGAATTGCTGACATATGCCACAGGACGGCTGTTGGAAATCGATGGCATGAGGATTTTCGGTACCGCAGCCGAAAAGAGTTCGGTTATTTCATTTCTGGTGGGCAACATTCACCCGTATGATATCGGCATGTTACTCGACAAACTGGGCATAGCAGTACGCACAGGACATCATTGCGCTCAACCGCTGATTGATTCATACGGCATTCCGGGAACAGTAAGGGCATCATTTGCATTTTACAATACCACGGAAGAAATCGATGTATTTATCGATGCCCTGAAAAGAGTGGTGGGAATGCTAAGTTAGGAATGAGGAGTGAGGAATGAGAGGTGAGTAGGTAGTTTATAGTAGATAGTTTATAGTAGGTATAATATAAAACACGGAACACGGAACGCGGAACGAATAACACGGAACAAGGAACGCGGAACAATTAAAAAAAGCAAAAAATGACAATCAACCAGATACAAGATAATATTATTGAAGACTTCAGCCTGTTGGACGATTGGATGGATAAATACTCCATGCTCATAGATTTGGGTAACTCACTGGTTCCGCTGGAAGAGAAGCAGAAAAACCCGCAAAACATTATTGAAGGTTGTCAGAGCCGTGTGTGGTTAGATGCTGAATTGAAGGATGGCATTATTACTTATCAGGGCGAAAGTGATGCGGTATTGGTAAAGGGACTGGTATCATTATTGATTCATGTACTATCAGGACATACTCCGGATGAAATCATTAATTCGGAGCTCTATTTCATTGATAAAATTGGACTTCGGGAGCACCTGTCTCCTACCCGCTCCAACGGATTGCTCGCCATGGTTAAACAAATGAAAATGTTTGCACTGGCGTATAAATCGGTAATTAAGTAATTGGTGATTGGTTGATTAAGTTGATTGGGTGATTGGTTGATTGGGTAATTGGGTAATTGGTTGAATAGTTGGTTGAATAGTTGGTTGGTAATTAACAGTTTAGATATATATAAATTTTATATATCATTTTTAATAAGGGTTTAAATATCTGACTTTTATACTAATCCATCATTAAACATAAAAAACAAATAACAGGTCGTTTTTCAATCATTTCGGCAAAGCGCATTCATCTACAAGGAAGTAATAAGACTAATTAATTAATTAGACTTTAGCTTAAAATGAGGAAAATTATCTTATCTGTGTTAATCTCTTTATTATCTTATCTGTGTTAATCTAAATATTCAAGATGAAAATTCTCACCATCGAATTTACCATACGAGAAAATACCGACGAAATCGCCTAATATCACCACCCGTTTCCGGTCTTTCAACTGGAGGTCGAGTGCAATGTGCCTGTGACCAAAGATAAGGAAATCAACATCATGGGTTTCCACATATTTTTTAGCAAAAACTACCAGACTTTCGTTTTCTTCGCCCTGAAATTTATTCTCTATATGCAGGATTTTCTCCCTGTTCTTTTTCGACCAGTTATATCCGAATTCCTGTCCTAACTGGGCAGGTATCAGGCGGAACAGTTTTTGGGCGGTATTGCTGTGAAACACTTTTCGAATGATTTCAAATCCACGGTCTTCGGCATGCAGGCCATCACCATGTGCCATAAAGAATTTTTTAGTACCCAGCTGAACGGTAAAAGGTTCCTTATGAATTATCATCCCTATCTCATTTTCCAGATACCCAAAGGTCCATATATCGTGGTTTCCGATAAAGAAATGAATTTCAATACCGGAATCGGTCATTTCAGCCAGTTTACCCAGAAACCTGACGAATCCTTTTGGCACAACCGTACGATATTCAAACCAGAAATCAAACATGTCACCCAGCAAATAAATGGCAGTCGCATCATGCTTCACGCTCTCCAACCAATCGACCACTTTTTTCTCGTGCTCACGTGGGTTTTTTATAAGAAGTGAACCCAAATGGGCATCGGAGATAAAATAAATCATTTAGTTTGTGTTTGAGGTTTGAGGTTTGAGGTTTGAGGTTTGAAAGTTCAGCGTTTGAAAAGTTTGAAGAGTTTCAGAGTTAGGTGGAATGATTGATTGGATAGTTGCTTCAACATATTCAACTTGTTTTATTCACATAACTGAATCAACTTATTCAATCCATCAATATTATCGACCAATTAACTTAATCAACATAATTAACTTAATCAACAAATTAACCAATTAACTTAATCAACTAATTTACCAATTAACTTACAAAAAACCCAGTTCCAATTGTGCTTCTTCACTCATCATGCTTTTATCCCAGGCAGGTTCATATACGATATTTACGTCCACGCTGGTAATCCCCATTAGACCTTCCGTTTTCATACGTACATCTTCCACAATGAAATCAACAGCCGGACAACTTGGAGCAGTGAGGGTCATATCAATAGTGAGATGACCATCTTCTTCCAGATCGATTTTATAAATGAGTCCAAGGTCGTAGATATTTACCGGTATCTCAGGATCAAACACTGTTTTTAGCATTTTAACAATGTTTTCTTCAGTTTCTAAAAATTCATTCATTCTTTTATAGTTATTCGTGGACAGTTTGTACCTGTCCGCCCTTTATTTAATATTTCAATTACTCTTCTCAGTTTGATAAACACGTAACTTATAAGAATTGTTGTACCTGTCACCCTTTATAGCATAAAAAAACATTCAGAATTAAATAGTCTGCTGATTGGTTATTTCAGTAATAAGATTATCAAGCTGAGGATGTGACGCAGCCAATTTGCCCTGAATAATCACCACCGTATCTACTTTTGCTTTCAGGCAAACTTTATTATCACTCTTGCGGAATATGGTTTGGTGAAATACATATTTAATACCTTCTTTGGTTACATACAGTTTGGAAATAAATTCATCTCCCGATTTAAGAGGAGTTTTATAAGCCATTTCAATACGTGCAACAACAGCATCGACTCCCTGGTGATGCAACAAGTCAAAACTCACATTATTATCCAGCAGAAACTCATGGCGTGTATGTTCCAGGTAATTCTGGTAGACCGAATTATTGACGATACCCTGTATGTCACATTCGTAATCGCGTACTTTAAATTCAAGTGAGTATATAAACATTTGTTTTATTTACAATTTACAATTTAATATCCTTTAGTAACCTGACAAGTTTTAAAATTGGATAAGTCAAAAAGTATTACTATTCAATTTTTCAGTTTACTGCTAAACATATAACGCGGAACATGGAACCTTTCAAACTTTTCAAACTTTTCAAACTTAATTAAACTTTCCTGATCAACGTAAGTCCATCCCGTATAGGCAATAACACCTTTTCTACCCTGGAGTCCTGAGCAACAAAGTCATTGAATTTCATTATAGCTATGGTTTCACGGTCCTTCGGGTCAACGGGCTTAAGTACTTTTCCATCCCATAAAGTATTATCCACCAGTATATATCCACCTGTACGCAATTTTGGGAGTACCGCTTCATAATAGGCTAAATACTCTTCTTTATCAGCATCGATAAATACCAGATCAAAAATATCATTTAATTTGGCTATTTCAGTCAGGGCATCCCCAATATGTAGTTTGATCTTATGACCATGATCAGAAGCGGCAAATACATCTTTTAGGAAGCTTTCAAGTTCTTCATCATAATCAATCGTATGCAACACACCATTTTCGGGCATTCCTTCCGCCATGCTCAGAGCCGAATAGCCTGTAAAAGTGCCGATTTCAAGTACAGTTTTAGGTTGTATCATGTGACAAAACATAGACATTACCCGTCCCTGGAAATGACCGGAGAGCATACGTGGATTGATCATCCTCAGGTGTGTAATCCTGTTAAGTTTAGCCAGGTATTCGGGTTCACTATCCGAATGGGCTGTAATATATTCTTCTGTGTTCATTTCTTTAATTACATTTGGTTACTGTGAGGTAACAATTTTCAATGAGAAAAAGTTAGTAATAACGATTATAATATGCCTGTTTCCGATAGAGAAAAGTGAAATTTGGGTTTTAAGGTTGATTGATTTTAGGTGTAATTATTACTTGTAAATCAATACGGACAATTGATCCGGGTTATACATTTCAATGGCAATATTCTGTAAATCTTCTGCAGTTATAGCTTCAATCCGTTTTTTTACCGATTCAAGGTCTTCAATTTTACCATACCGCATAAAACTCTTTCCAAGGCTTAACGCAAAGTTTTCTTTTTGTTCGGAGGAAATGGCCATTTGTCCCATGAGTTGGAGTTTATATTTCCGAAGGGCATTATCCGACAGGGGTTGTTCACGCAGTTTCTGTAATTCAGCCAGTACAAGCTGTTCGCATCGGGTAGCATTTTCGGTATCACAGCCGAAATAAACACTCCACATCCCTGTATCGGTAAAAGGTTGATAGTTTGATTCGACATTGTATACCAACCCGTGTTTTTCACGAATGGAAAGATTCAACAGGCTGTTCATTCCTGGACCACCGAGTATGTTGGTGAGCAAATACATTCCCAGGCGATTGGGATGGTATAAATTGTATGAACGGTTACCCAGCATAAAATGAACCTGATGTGTATTCTTATCTATTTCTTTTCTGACTGGTAAATAGGATGTAGGCGAGGTTCTGACAACGGATTCCTTAATGAAATTCTCCGATTTCAAATACTTTTCACCCATCCGGATCAAACGGTTGAAATCAAGGTCACCCAATACAAAGAACACCATTTCTTCGGGTTTATAATTCTTCCTGACAAAACGAACCGCATCATCAGTAGAATAATGTTCCAACATTTCCGGTTTACCCAGAATATTATGTGCTATAGGGTGATTTGCAAAAATCAGTTCCTCAAAATCATCAAAAATCAATTCCGAGGGACTGTCGTTGTACGATTGAATTTCATCAACAATAATCACTACTTCTTTATCAATTTCTTTTTGAGGGAAAGTAGAGTGAAAAGCAATATCAAAAACAAGCTCCATGGCACGCTCAAAATACTCATTCAGTACAATGGCATAAACAACTGTTTCTTCTTTTGAAGTATAAGCATTTAATTCGCCGCCTACATTTTCCAACCGGTTGATAATATGACCTGAACGGCGTTTCTCAGTACCTTTAAAAAGCATGTGTTCAATAAAATGAGCCATGCCTTGTTCCTGTTCGGTTTCATCACGGGAACCTGTATTGATCACTAAACCGCAGTAAGTAACAGCCGTAGAATCGGGTTTGTGAATTATTCGAAGACCGTTGGAGAGAGTATATGTTTGATAAGTCATGTGAATATTTTAGTAAAAAAGAAGCGCAAAGATACAAAATTCAATTTACAATCCGTCAGTAGCCGGACAAGTTTTTCCATATACGAATGCCGGAATAAAAATGAATCTCTATTTAGATTAATCTGTGATAATTATCAACTTATAAGTCCATTATCCTGTCTTCAAATCATCGCATCATCACATCAACACATCAACACATCATCACATCAACACATCAACACATCATCACATCATCACATCAACACATCAACACATCAACACATCAACACATCATCACATCATCACATCAACACATCATCACATCAACACATCACCACATCAACACATCATCACATCATCACATCATCACATCATCACATCATCACATCAACACATCATCACATCATCACATCATCACATCATCACATCAACACATCAACACATCAACACATCATCACATCATCACATCAACACATCATCACATCAACACATCACCACATCAACACATCATCACATCATCACATCATCACATCATCACATCATCACATCATCACATCAACACATCATCACATCATCACATCATCACATCATCACATCAACACATCAACACATCATCACATCACAATGGCAATCGATAAGTACACCCGTTCTTCCATTCACTGCACCCAAAAGCTGAGTTTCCTTTCAGCAATGTACCTTTTCCGCAAAGAGGACATACAGTTCCCACGGTTAATGGTTTGACTTCCGGAGACGGTATCATTGTGCTCGTTTCACCCGGCCGACGGTTATCACTTTTCACATTAAAAACAATATCAGTTACCATGGCTTTAAGTTCATCCAAAAAGTCTTTGGCTGCATATTGACCACGTTCCACCTGACGCAGTTTCTTTTCCCACAATCCGGTAAGTTCGGCCGATTTAAGCAAATCTTCCTGAATTACCTGAATCAATTCAACACCAGTATTGGTAGCAATCAGGTTTTTCTTTTCCTTGCGTACATAATCCCTTTTGAAAAGAGTCTCAATGATGGCAGCCCTGGTAGAAGGTCGGCCGATACCATTTTCCTTTAGTGCATCACGCAGTTCATCATTATCTACCAGTTTACCGGCTGTTTCCATAGCACGAAGCAGAGTAGCCTCCGTAAATGGTTTTGGAGGAGAAGTCCATTTCTCAGCCAGAGTAGGTTCATGGGAACCACTTTCTCCTTTGACAAACAAGGGCAGGGTACGTTCGTCCTCTTCTTCGCCTTCTTTCTCATCAACGGCAACTTTTGCAAAAACAACCCGCCAACCCGGATCGAGTATTTGTTTCCCGTTCACTTTGAATTCAATTTCTTTTACTTCACCCAACACCGTTGTGGTCGAAATCTTACATTCGGGGTAAAAATTGGCAATAAAGCGACGTGCGACCAAATCAAATACTTTTTTTTCGGTATCCGTCAGGGCGGTTGGATTTACCCCCGTCGGGATAATGGCATGGTGATCGGTTACTTTTGAATTATCAAACACCTTCTTCGTCTTAGGAAGTTTACCAGCCTGCAATGGTTTGGTCAATAATTCATATTCTTTCAGCCCTTTCAGAATTTCCGGAATCTTCGGATACAGGTCATCAGTCAGATAAGTTGTATCGACACGAGGATAAGTTGTGATTTTCTTTTCGTACAGGATCTGGATTGTTTTGAGTGTTTCATCAGCAGAATATCCAAACTTTTTATTGCATTCCACCTGCAATGAAGTCAGGTCAAACAGACGTGGTGCAGATTCTGTTCCTTTTTTTGTTGTAATATTTGTTACCACAAAATCGGCAGTCCTTACCGTCTCCAGAAAGCTTGTTCCTTCTTCAACACTTGAGAATCTGCCTTTGGATGCGGAGAAAACAGTATCACGATACACTGTTTTCAATTCCCAATAGGCTTCAGGGTTGAAGTTTTCAATTTCGAGTTGCCGGTTTACTATCAATGCCAGTGTTGGTGTTTGTACCCTTCCGATAGAGAGCACCTGCCTGTTTTTTCCATACTTAAGAGTATAAAGCCGCGTTGCATTCATTCCCAGCAGCCAGTCACCGATTGCCCGTGAGAGTCCGGCTTCATAGAGCGATTGAAATTCGCTCTGGTCTTTGAGTTTTGAAAATCCTTCGCGGATAGCTTCTTCTGTCAGTGAAGAAATCCATAATCGTTTCACAGGACACTTGCACTTTGCTTTTTGCATGACCCAACGTTGTATGAGTTCTCCTTCCTGTCCGGCATCACCACAGTTTATCAATTCATCAGCATTCGCCATAAGTGTTTCGATAACATTAAACTGCTTTTGAATGCCACTGTCGTTCATCACTTTGATGCCAAACCGTTGAGGTATCATTGGCAGATTACTTAATGCCCACCTTTTCCATTCAGGTGCATATTCATGAGGCTCCAGAAGCCCACAGAGATGACCGAAAGTCCATGTTACCTGGTATCCGTTTCCTTCAATATATCCGTCCTTACGGGTCTTAGCACCCAGCACTTCGGCAATATCCCTTGCCACACTGGGTTTTTCGGCAATGCAAACAATCATAGTATACAGGAGTAAGAGGTAAGAAGTAAGGAGTAAGTATAGGGTGAGATCATCTTCATTCGTTTTAATTCGTGCAATTCGTAATAAACGCAAAAGTACTAAAAACTTTCTATGGTTTTTTCTGCAAAATGAGCAATAAAGCACATCAGGTTTCAAGAGATAAGTGATTCAGCAGGATAAGGGGATAACAATTGCTAAAATTGTTTTATCTTTGCAATTGAAACAAACACCTTAAAACAGGTGTTTAAAGGTTAGGGTATTTAACAAGAAAATTTAGTTACATGTTTCAGAATCAAAAAATTGCAAAAGATATTTATTACGTTGGCGTAAACGACCGTCAGAAACATAAATTTGAGAACATGATTCCATTGCCATTTGGGGTATCTTACAATGCGTACCTGATAATGGATCAAAAAACAGCGTTAATAGACACCGTGGATATTTCGAGGGGGGATATCTTTATTGAAAAAATACAATCTCAACTTCAGGGCAGGTTGTTGGATTATTTGATTATCAATCATATGGAGCCGGATCATTCAGGTTCAATCAAGCTAATACGACAGTATTATCCTGATATGATTATCGTTGGAAACAGTAAAACATTAAGTATGCTTGATGGTTTTTACGGTGTCGACAACATTACAAAGGAAATTAAAGATGGGGAAATCCTTTCATTGGGGACTCATAAACTTCAATTTTTCCTGACTCCCATGGTCCACTGGCCTGAAACTATGATGACTTGCGATCTGACAGAGAAAGTACTTTTCTCGGGGGATGCATTTGGATCATTCGGGACACTTGATGGAGCCGTTATGGATACCGATATGAATATCGACCGTTACTGGGACGAAATGACACGGTATTATGCCAATATTGTAGGGAAATACGGAGCAGCTGTACAAAAAGCCCTGCAAAAGCTAACACCGGTAGATTTCAATATCATTTGCAGCACGCATGGACCGGTATGGAAAGAATACATTGCCGAGGTGGTGGATATGTATGATCAGTTAAGCCGGTACGAAGGCGCTGAAGGAGTGGTTATTGTTTACGGTTCAATGTATGGCTTTACGGAATTGATGGCTGAAACTGTCGCCCAGGGGCTTGCAGAAGGCGGGATTAAAGATATCATCATACACAATGTTTCCAAATCAGATTCATCCTTTATCTTACGTGATATTTTTAAATACAGGGGATTAATAGCCGGCAGCCCGACTTACAGCAATGAATTGTATCCGGAAGTTGAATCACTGTTACGTAAAATTGAAATACGTGGAATTAAAAACCGCATATTCGGATATTTCGGGTCATTTACCTGGGCAGGTGCGGCAGTGAAAAGATTAACTACCTTTGTGGAGACCATGAAATGG
>Ga0302215_10001983_pt1 | contig 14283 bp, 14 predicted proteins | sample II_Fen_N3_1_FD_194580 | JGI IMG/M metagenome (GOLD analysis project Ga0302215, IMG submission 194580) | Peat permafrost microbial communities from Stordalen Mire near Abisko, Sweden - II_Fen_N3_1 | ecosystem: Environmental > Terrestrial > Soil > Wetlands > Permafrost | place: Sweden: Abisko...
CAATAGAAAAATATGAAAAACAACAAATACACCGTAGTTATTATTGATGATGAAACTATGTGCATTGAGAATCTCCTACGTTCATTAAGCGAATATAGTGAGCTTCTGATTGTTGGTACTGCAAAAACTGCGGACAAAGGAAAAACCCTGATCCTGGAGCAACACCCTGACCTGTTATTCCTGGATGTGGAATTAAACGCACAAAGCGGGATCGAACTATTGAATGGACTTGGTGACGAGATAACATGGCCCATGCAGGTAATCTTTTATACCGCCTACGAAAAATACCTGCTGGATGCACTGCGTGTTTCCGCTTTTGATTATTTGCTAAAGCCCTTTGAAGAAGATGAATTAAAACTGGTCATGAACAGGTTTTTTAACCAGGTACTAAAGGAACATGTTCAAAATTCATTTCAGGCTTCAGTCACTCAATTGAACCTAACAAACCACAGCTATCTGATTGCAACCGTGACCGGGTATCAAAAATTACGTCAGGATCAAATCGGTTATTTTGAATATGTGAAAGGGAAAAAACAATGGTTTGTTATACTGACAAATCATAACCGCTTACAACTCAAACGCAATACCAAAGCCGAAGACATTATCAATTATTCTACGGCATTTGTGCAGATTAATCAAAGCCAGATTATTAACCTGGATTACCTCTCTATTATTAATGACAAAAACTGTCAGCTATTTCCTCCTTTCCACAAAGATAATTCGCTTATTATTTCACGGACTTTCCTCAAAGCACTTCAGGATAAGTATGAAATGATTTGAGGTTAGTTGTCCCGATAGCTATCGGGAGGTTGATTGAGTAAATTGGTTGATTGAGTTAATCGGTTGATTGGTTTTTTAGATCACAGGATTTGTATTTTATTAAGTGATCCTTATACTTACCGGTTTTTTTTGACAACCTGATTAAATATGAATGACTGATAAAAAACAAATAGTCATTAAATTATACCACTTAGTAACATAATAGGCATTACAGGTGTCATTTTAATCGAAAACGCCCGTTATAGGGATGAATTCGTTTGTTGACTTAAAATACTATAATTAACTTTGAACAATCTTAATTATGATTGTTTATGGAACCTGTAAATTATAGTTTTGCTCTTCCGCTCGATCATTCCAACCGGCTGGAAGTGTTTTTTAAGATCATTGATGAAAATTCGAATGCCATCAATGGTATCTCACAACTTAGTAATTCAACACTCAAAAACGACTTCTTACCTCCTTTGGCTGAGTTGTTCGATTGGAATGAACTTCCCGCGAAGATAATTCAGATTGTCCAGACTGCTCATGCCATAATTTTGAAACGTTTCCCCCAACAGCAATCATTTATGGTATCCACCTCCAATGGATTTCAGTTGTTGCACCTGAACCAGATCGTTTGTTTTGAATACCTGAATGAGAAAAGACTCTGGAAGGTTTCCCTTTCCGATCAAACCAACTTACTGCTTAAACGATACACCATAGCAGAAGATATTCTGAACTACTCTTCCAATTTTATTCAAATCAACCATCACCAGATTATCAACCTCGATTACCTGTTGAAAATTGACGGACACTCATGCCGGCTTTCCCCATTCTCCTCCGAGGATAATAAATTTATTATATCGAGGATTTACCTGAAAGAGCTGAGGGAAAGGGTGGAGGTGATATGAAAGGAAAAGAGAAACGTAGAGAAATGATCGAAATCGTATAAAAACAGAAGACGAATTTAACAGCGAAATAATATTGAAGAAATTGAATTGATCTAAAATTAGAGAAAAGAATTAAGAGCGGAAGCCGAAAAGCATAAGAGTAGGCAAAATAATTTTAAAGTTTTTTTATGAAAAAGCAATTATTAATGTTCTGCGAACTATTATTTTTTTCTTTAATGCTTAATGCACAAAGTAGGAGCGATTTTCCAATTGGTTTATTATCCTCTTTGAGCGATATTGCTAATGATAAGGTAAAAGATTTTATAGTTGGAGGCACAAATCAAAACGACAACAGCACCTGGGTTCAACAAGCAGATTTTGGAGGCGGTAAAGTTTATGATGCAGCTTCTTTTGTTATTGGAAATCATGCATATGTAGCTACAGGTTCTAATAACGCAATGTATGGTTATGGTTTACAGAAATTTATGTATAGGTATGACCCTTCTCTTGATGTATGGAAAAGGATGGCTGATTTACCGCCTGCAGGTACAGCAACATTTCAAGCTGTAGGATTTGCTATAGGAGAAAAAGGGTATGTTTGCGGAGGTGTCAATAATGCTACACTTTGGGAATATGATCATGCAACTAATCTTTGGTATCAAAGAACAAATATCCCGCGTGTGATTGAAGAAGGCATTGGATTTGCAATTTCCTCAAAAGCTTATGTGGGATTAGGAGGAGTAAGTATAATTGACTATAAAAATGATTTTTATGAGTATGATCCATCAAAAAACAAATGGACACAATTAAATGATTTTCCAGGAACTCCAAGACGAGGTAGTATCGGATTTTCAATGAATGGGAAAGGATATGCAGGACTCGGATATAAAGACATTGGATCATATAATAAAGGTTATTTTAAAGATCTTTGGGAATATGATCCATTAACAGATGATTGGACTCGATTGCCAGACTTCCCTGGAGAAGTTAGACAAGATGCAATAGGCTTTGGCATAGATGGTGCTATTTATGTTGGTATGGGGGGTATTAATGACTTTTATAAATTTGATTTAAAAACCAAAGAGTGGTCAATTTTAAATTATATTCCAGGAAGTTCCAGAGTACATGCATTTTCATTTTGTATTGGTACTAGTATTTATTATGGAGGAGGTATGTCTCCAAATCTATCATCTGATTTATGGAAATATTCCACAGGGAGTGTCACTTTTGTAGCAAAGAGTCTAGAAATAGAGAATTTCAAATGTTTTCCTAATCCAGTGAATGATATTTTACAAATCAGTAATGATATAGGAACTGAAATTCAGATAAAACTGTATAATTTACATGGTCAACTACTATTTACAACAAATCAGAACAAAATGGATATGTCAAACTATAATACTGGCGTTTACATTGTAGAAGTAAACGGAATAAAAATGAAAGTCGTAAAACAATAAATAGGAAGTGTGAATAGGAAATGCAACATTTACAATATTATTTGATTAAGAATACATTATACTTAACAAGATCTTGAACAAATGACAGCCAACTTCCTAATTACTACAAAAGTCGCTAAGACACCGAAAAGAATGGTGGCTTGCAAGAGAGTTGCGATAAGGATTAAGAATATATTAGATTAATACATAATCTAATAAAAAAAGAAGGTGAAAATGAATAAATTAAAATATGTTTGGCATTATAGCTTGTCTATTAAAAATTTTTGTGAAGGCATAGGTACAATAACAGGACATGGTCTTGTTCATATTGGTGTATCTTTAATAAGAGTAAGACTACCACCAATGGGATTGTGCGAAATTGCAAAGTACTAATTTTAGAATGTAGAAAGATAATTAATAAAGGCAATGATGAAAAGTGAAAACTTTAATTAAAATATAATCCTTTAATAATTAACGCTTATACAAATTATTTAAGAGTTTATTTCTATTCAATAACTATTAATTATTTATAATATGGCAATAACTTCTGAGAAACTTGAAATAATGAATAAGTTAGCTGATAAAGCAATAAATGGTTGGACTTTTGGTGCCTTTGCAGCTAATTTATTACCACCTCCTTTTGACTTAATTGCAGTTGGTGCTGTTTTTGCAAAATTAGGGAGTAAAATGGGTGAAATATATGGTGTAAAGATCAGTTTTGATTTATTAAAGAAAATGGGTAGATCTATGGCAAAAGGTATCGGTACTGTTATAGCTGCCAGCTATATTGGTACAGGTTTATTCAAATATATACCAGGTGTTAATATTTGGGTTGCCCTTTTAATTCAACCCCCAATTGTTGCAGCAATTTCTTATTCAGTTGGTCGCGCTTTTAAAAAATATTTTAATGTTTATCTAACTGAAGGAAAATATTTGACTGTTGATCAGATGAAAGATCTTGCTGAAGGTTATTTAAAAAGTAGATTATGATAATTAAATTAATTCAAACTTAAAATGGAACAGCTAAATTTAAATAATATATTTGATAAAGATGAATATATTAAAGCATTAATAATGATTGCCAAAGCTGATGGAAAGGTTACTGATGAAGAAAGAGATTTTATTGAAAGTCGAGGTAAATTACTTGATATTGATACGACTATGCTTTGGTCGGGAATTAATCATTTAGATGATCTGAACAAGATTAAAAGTGCTTCACATCTAATTAAAATGACAATTATTTACGATTGTATTACACTTGGTTACATTGATAGCGAATTTGGTAAGAGTGAACGCATACAAGTTTACAAAATTGCCTCTTACTTGGGACTATCAAATTCCGTTGTTGATGATATTGAAAATTGGTTAAAAGATTACAAGAATGTTTTAGACCGTGGACAAGCATTAATGGGATATTCATTTGTTGATTAATGAAACATGGTGGATAGATTGAATTTAACAAATGTAATTAATGTTGTAACCGAGTAAGTATCATGTCTAAATGGATATGTTTTTTTGAAGTTTTGTAATTGTTGGTATTTAATTTCCAACTCAAAAAAACTTCGAATTTCAAATTTTTCACAAAAAATTTGAAAAAGTGATTGGTTTATAAATCCTAATAATACAATGAATCGGAATAAATAACTTTTCTTACCAAAGTACAGTTTTAAAAGTTAAATTATATCCAAATCCAATAGTTGATGAAATCTATGTAATTGATATAATGGAACTGGCACGATTGACCTGTATGATATAAAAGGTCGATTGTTACTGAATAAAGTATTTTGAGACAATGAACCAATGTCTGTAAGTTTATTTCCATCAGACATGTATATCATAAAGTTAATATCCTCCGAAGGTACTTTGGAGCGTAAAATAACAAAGAAATAACCTTGATTTATCTGTTTCTTTTGTTTTCTGATGTTCTACGTGTACAGTTAGTTGTACACGTAGAACTAATTTTTCAATCTCGATTGATAAGGAATATAGTTTGTTATCAGAGAATTTTGAAAATTTAGCTATATGCACTTATTCAGGTCTAAGATATTATCAGGTTGAAAAATGATAGAATAAAAGAATTCGGAAAGGATGAATTGAACAATTATAATCAGATGCATTTCATCCGGATAAAAATGCAGTGTAATCCCTGATACGGTTAATTAATTTTCATCACTCATCTATAAAAATGAGAATTGAAAAGTCAAATATGATTATGAATTAAATAAACATTCTTCACCATTAATTCAAAGTACACTATGAAGACAACTCTTACCCTTTTTATTTTATTTTTGTGCTTATCAGGAAAGTTAGTCGCACAGGAAGAAAAAGCAATTCCAACAAATCCAACTGCGACAACTATTCCGCCTGCAACTACACCTGTCCCTTCAACAGCAATTGTACCTGCCACTATAACTACCACCACTACCACTACAACGCCTACCTCCATAACCACCACGACTGTTGTAACCACTTCTGTACCTTCGGCAGTTGTATCTTCGGCAGTTGCTCAAAAAGCTGTAACACCAGCAATTGATAGTACAGCAATAAAACATAAAGCGGATAGTGCTTCATTAGTTATTCCTTCAGTTGTGGCTCCTGAGTTAGTGACGCAAACGGATAGAAAAACGGCACAGGATTCAGTCAAAGTTAAAAAACCACGGTTCTGGGTAGGGCTGAAATTCGGGTTAGATATCAGTTCTACCACGAACAGTTTCAAAGGAATTTCCGATCAGTTAAAAGGCAACTACCAGGCCGGTATATTATTCCAGTTTGGACGGACACTATTCTTTCAGCCGGAATTCTATTATTCGAGGTATAAAATTGACGAAACAACTTCGTTGGAATATATCAAAATTCCGGTTATGTTTGGTCTTAAATTCCTTGATTTAGGATTGTTTAGCCTGCATATTATGGGTGGTCCATCCGTAAGTATGTTACTTAACAAACCGGATAATTCCGATGAATCAGGTTCATTTGCCTGGCAGGTAGGTGCCGGAATTGATGTGTTGGGCTTTATTACTGCCGACCTAAGGTATACCCTAAACAATAAATCGGTTTCAGAACAGATTGACGAAGGAACTACCACTCCTACGAAATTGAACCTTACTTTCGGGTTGAAATTCAGATAGTAAAAGCAAAAAATGAAAGGAGACTATTATTGGTTTCTAAATTACAGTGTGAGTAATCTTGAAATTTCATACTTCCTGAACTCTCATATATTTAATTGTCGCTTTTATTACTTCTGTGAGAGTTGATCTGTTTAAATAAATAAGCGAAATAAGGGCGGGTTGTCTAAAATAATTTTTTTTATTAGTTGAAATAAAAAAAGGAGTGAATCTTTCCGATTCACTCCTTTTAAGTAATTATATTTTAATAAACCGTCTTCTAAAATAAATAGACCAGGTCGATGGAGAAGACCCGGTTCAATGCTTTTGCAGGTGTCGGTAAAGCGGGTGTATTCAGGATCATGTTTTTAAGGCCCTGGCTAAAGGTTGCTCCAAATTGTACTTTCCTGAAGAATTCAAATCCGGCTCCAACATGAACCCCGTAATCTATGTGATCCATAAAACCCGGATACGTTCCGCTTTGAGAATTATTAGTTGATTCATCAACCGTTTTATTACTCAAAGAATACCCGCCGTATAAACCTCCAAAACCATACAAACCTACGCTTCCGAATAATAAATGGTAACGTATATTCAACGGGACTTCTATAAAAGTCAGTTCTTTGTATCCCTGTTTAATTACTCCGGCTGCATTGGAACTGTCATTAAACGTACTTCCTTTTTGTGAGAGCAATACTCCGGTTTCAATTCCAACACCTGAGTTTGCAGGCATTGCCTGATAGATCAGTCCGAATTGAAATCCGGTTAAATTACTGGTTGTAAATCCATCTCCTGCACCCGACTGTTGAAATGATAATATTTCAGTTGCCATATTGATGCCGGCTTTAATTCCTACCTGTGCATATACTCCCGATAAACAAAATAACATCACTCCTATAAAAGGAAGGAACTTACATTTCATACTTATTAAAATAATATTAAACAATAACGGTTTTAAAACGCCTGTTTTAGTAGTATAGTATAATGTTGTCGTGTAATTTTATCTTATAAAATATAAAATAAGTTCCCTGGATGCTTATTTACGTGTCATACGTTTGCGTTCGTTCTCGTCAAGATAAATTTTACGCATACGGATACAGGTAGGAGTAATTTCAACATACTCATCTTCCTTGATATATTCAAGCGCTTCTTCCAGACTGAAAACAACCGGCGGAATTAATTTAGCTTTATCATCAGCTCCTGATGAACGCATGTTGGTTAATTTCTTTGGTTTAGTCACATTTACTACAATGTCACCATCTTTCGAACTTTCGCCCACTACCTGACCGGAATAAATTTCATCCTGAGGGAAGATAAAGAAACGTCCGCGATCCTGCAGTTTGTCAAGTGAATATGCAAATGCATTTCCACCTTCCATGGCAATGATAGATCCGTTTGAACGTTTTTCGATAGTTCCTTTGTAAGGTTGGTATTCCAGAAAACGGTGTGACATAATGGCCTCACCTGCCGAAGAAGTCAGAACGCTGTTACGCAATCCGATAATTCCACGTGATGGGATCAGGAATTCAAGTTGAATACGGTCATTCACCGAATCCATGCTCAACATTTCACCTTTACGGATAGCTACCATTTCAATAATCTTACCGGAACAATCTTCGGGTAAGTTGATGGATAGCTGTTCGATTGGTTCACAACGTTTGCCGTCAATTTCTTTAAAGATTACCTGTGGTTGACCCACCTGTAATTCATAACCTTCGCGACGCATTGTTTCAATTAAGACAGACAGGTGAAGTACACCACGTCCGAAAACGTGCCAGATATCCGAGTCCATGTTTTTTTCAACACGCAAAGCCAGGTTCTTATCCAATTCTTTCATCAGACGGTCATGAATGTGACGGGAAGTCACATATTTACCATCACGACCATAAAAAGGCGAGTTGTTAATGGTAAACACCATGCTCATGGTTGGTTCGTCGATGGCAATTGGTTTTAATGGTTCGGGGTTAGCCAGATCACAAACAGAATCGCCGATTTCAAATCCGTCGATACCTACCAGTGCACAAATATCGCCTGATTTTACTTCGGTAGCCCGGGTACGTCCCAGTCCGGTAAAAGTATGCAATTCTTTGATGCGTGATTTAATGGCAGTTCCATCACGTTTAACCAGGTTTACATCCATGCCTTCACGCAATGTTCCGCGGTGAACACGACCAACGGCTATACGTCCTACATAGGATGAGAAGTCGAGGGAAGTAATCAGCATTTGAGGAGTTCCTTCCAGGTAAAGAGGTTCAGGAATATATTTGATAATAGCATCTAACAAAGGAATGATATCCGTAGTTGGTTCTTTCCAGTCTTCCGACATCCAGTTGTTTTTGGCTGAACCGTATATAGTATGGAAGTTTAACTGAGTTTCAGTAGCATCCAGGTTATACATTAAGTCAAACACTGCTTCGTGTACTTCGTCGGGACGGCAGTTAGGTTTATCAACCTTATTTACCACAACAATGGGTAAAAGTCCGATTTGTAGTGCTTTTTGCAGTACAAAACGAGTCTGGGGCATAGGACCTTCAAAAGCATCCACCAATAAAAGCACTCCGTCGGCCATGTTCAATACACGTTCAACTTCACCACCAAAATCAGCATGTCCCGGTGTGTCAATGATGTTAATTTTGTATCCCAGGTAGTCGATGGATACGTTTTTTGCTAATATGGTGATTCCCCGTTCACGTTCGAGGTCATTATTATCCATGATTAACTCGCCGGCGTTTTCGTTATCGCGGAACAGGTGTCCTGCCAATAACATCTTATCTACCAGGGTTGTTTTACCGTGGTCAACGTGGGCAATAATAGCAATGTTTCTAATTTTTTGCATGTAAGACAATCTTTTTTTTTGAGGGTGCAAAGTTAGTCAAAATAATTCAATATCTGTTTAAAATACGAATTCATCTGAGTCAGAGAGAATAAACTCACGTTTTTTATGTTTTGACGACTGCCGTTTTTAAAATTTTATATGAAAAAAGAAAGCCAATGGGTTGCATTATAGAAAAAAAGCTGTACTTTTGCAGTCCAATTTTAGCGTAATCTCTGACAGAATAAATAAGGTCTGTGAATATTGCGCATAATATTTATTTAAACAAAAAGCAATAATGGACTTAATTAAAGTTGCAGAACAAGCATTTCTGGTAGAGAAAATTCACCCGACATTTAAAGCCGGTGATACCATTACGGTTGCTTACCGTATTATTGAAGGTACAAAGGAACGTATCCAGGAATATCGTGGTGACGTTATTAAAATTGTAGGACATGTAGGCAAAAAACGCTTTACAGTTCGCAAAATTTCAGGTAATATCGGTGTGGAACGTATATTCCCATTGGAATCACCCTTTATCGAAAGCATTACTGTTAATAAACATGGTAAAGTTCGTCGCGCTAAATTGTATTATTTACGTGCACTTACCGGTAAAAAAGCAAGAATCAAAGAAAGACGTATCTAAGTATCGTCTTCAGAGAAAAAATAAAAAAAGAGAAATCCGGATAACGGGTTTCTCTTTTTTTTGGATTGAATTATTGAAAATAACGACAGATAAGACTATCGGGCTGAGTTATATTTATTGGGGTGAACGGGGATAATCAGGATGTTTATGATTATGTGATTTTAAGTCATTAGACAATTTTGAGTATTAATGATCGGAAATAAAATTCTTTAAAAATAAAATCTTATTTTTGTTGAACATATTTAAGTGAATTTCTTCTGAACAATTAAAAGAAATACCAATGAAAAAAACATGTAAGAAATTATTGCTTTTTCTGTCCCTTTCCTGTGCTACCATAACTTCAGCACAAACCACTCCGCAAATAATCAATGTGGAAGGTCGCAAAACAACTTCGTTGGATGGCATATGGAAAACTATTGTTGATCCTTTCGAAAACGGATATTATGATTATCGGCGGTTGCCGATGAAAAACGGGTATGGCGCTGACAGGGATGTAACGGATAAAAGCATTCTGCAGGAATATAATTTTGCAACCGACAAAACATTGTTTGTTCCGGGTGATTGGAATACCCAACGGGCCGAACTGTATTACTATGAAGGAACTGTGTGGTACCGTAAGCGTTTCCAATATCAGGTGAAAGAGGATAAACGTGTTTTCCTTCATTTTGGTGCGGTGAATTATGAAGCTATTGTATTTGTAAACGGGAAAGAAATCGGACAACATATCGGTGGATTTACGCCTTTTAACTTCGAAGTAACCGGAATGTTGAAGACCGGTGAGAACTCGGTGGTAGTGAAAGTGGATAATAAACGTAAACTGGAAGCTGTGCCAACTATCAATTCCGATTGGTGGAATTACGGGGGAATAACACGACAGGTAACCCTGGTCGAAACTCCGGCTACCTTTGTACGAGATTATTATGTACAGCTAAAAAAAGGAGATAAAAACACTTTGACCGGTTGGGTGCAATTAGACGGAAAGCAACTGAATAAAACAGTAAAAGTTGATATCCCTGAACTGAAAATCACGCAACAACTGACACCTGATGCCAACGGATATGCCTCTTTTGAAGTAAAAACAAAACCAACCTGCTGGACGCCGGAGAGTCCGAAACTTTATACTGTCAATATTACAGTGGATGATGAAGTTGTGAAAGATGAAATTGGATTCCGGACTATTGAAACAAAAGGGACACAGATTTTGTTGAACGGCAGGCAGGTTTTCTTACGCGGGATTTGTATTCATGAGGAAGCAGCCTTTCGCAACGGCAGGGCTTATTCAAAAGAAGAAGATATTACCTTGCTCCAATGGGCCAAAGAAATGGGATGTAATTTTGTCAGGCTTGCCCATTATCCGCACAACGAACAAATGATTCGGCAGGCAGAACGACTGGGGCTGATGGTATGGTCGGAAATTCCTGTTTACTGGACCATTCAATGGAGCAATCCTGATACGTATAAAAATGCGGAAGCTCAACTGACCGATATGATTACACGTGATAAGAACCGGACGAATGTCATTATCTGGTCGATAGCCAATGAAACACCCCATGGTGCCGAACGCCTGAACTTCCTTACACGTCTGGCAGCAAAAGCACGGACACTTGATCCTGTAAGACTTGTAGGTGCTGCCATGGAAAAGGCGGAAGTGAAACCGGGGATTATGACTGTTGACGATGAGTTAAGTAAAGTGACCGATGTGCTCAGCTTTAATCAATATGTGGGCTGGTATGACGGATTACCTGAAAAATGCGACCGGGTAAACTGGACATTCTCTGATCAAAAACCCGTCATTGTCAGTGAATTTGGTGGTGATGCCCAATATAATTTACGCGGTGGTAAAACCGATCGTTTCACCGAAGATTATCAGGAAGATCTTTATATACGTAGTGTGAACATGTTGAAGCGCATTCCTGGATTAGCCGGCACAACGCCCTGGATATTAAAGGATTTCCGTTCACCACGCCGTCAGCTGCGTGATATTCAGGATGATTTTAACCGCAAAGGGCTGATTTCCGATAAAGGCGAGAAAAAGAAGGCTTTCTTTGTTATGCAGAAATGGTATGAAGAATTGAAACAACAATATAAGTAAGGGTATTATTTCCGGATATTTTTTCGTGTAGACCCCCGCACAGGGGCTTAAAGGCATAGAAAATGCAAATTATTTTCAATTTTTTTTTCCGTTTTAATGTTATTCAAAAAAAGAGTACATTTGCACTTTTTAAATGATATTTTTAATTTTAAATGCTGGATTTTTATTAATTAAGTTATTCGAACTATCCACTAAACATATAACTATAAACCATGAGTATAACCAGAGAAACAGGAGAATATATTTTGCTGATGAAAAGGGTATTGGTACAACCCGACCGTTGGAAAATGTTTTTTCGCCAGTTCCCCAAAGAACTTGAGAAACTAGGTTTGCAATCATTACCCATAGTGATCATTATTTCGGTTTTTATCGGTGCCATTATGACGATACAAACTACATTGAATTCTTCCAATCCATTACTGCCAACCTATACAACGGGATTAGTAGTCCGTGATACCCTGTTGCTGGAATTTTCATCCACTATTATGTGTCTGATTCTTGCCGGTAAAGTAGGATCAAATATTGCTTCCGAAATAGGCACCATGCGCATTACCGAACAAATTGATGCTTTCGAGATCATGGGGGTTAATTCAGCAAATTATCTGATTTTTCCCAAAATTACCGCATTTGTAGTGATGATGCCATTATTGGTGGTTTTTAGTATGGCCTTAGGGTTGATAGGTGGGTATTGTGTGGGTATCATTACAAATTTAATTACTACAGCCAATTATTTGGCAGGGATACAGTATGCCTTTGTGCCCTATTATGTGTTTTATTCACTTCTTAAATCACTGATATTTGCTTTCCTGATTTCATCTGTGTCTGCATATTATGGATATTATGCCAATGGAGGAGCACTCGATGTAGGTAAAGCAAGTACCAATGCTGTTGTGAACAGCAGTATTCTGATATTATTTTTTAATTTGCTGATAACCAATTTAATGTTAGGCTAACATGTTGATTTAAATTCTATATGGTATATAACGAATACAACTTTAAGAGAAAAAATGATTGAAGTAAAAAATGTAGATAAGTCTTTTGAAGGTAATGAGGTATTGAAAAATGTTTCAGCTATTTTTGAAACAGGAAAAACCAATATGATTATCGGTCAGAGCGGTTCGGGTAAAACAGTACTGATGAAAAGTATCATTGGGTTGCATACCATCGACAAAGGCCGGATTGAGTATGACGGAAGAAACCTGCCGGATATGAAAATGCATGAGGTACGGATATTGAGGCGTGAAGTAGGCATGCTTTTTCAGGGATCAGCACTTTTCGATTCAATGAGTGTGCTTGAAAATGTGATGTATCCCCTCGAAATGTTTTCAGATTTTGGGAAAGAAGAAATGACAGAGAGGGCCATTTTTTGTTTGGACCGTGTAAACCTGGAAGAGAAAGCTTTCCATTTAGGCCCATCCGAAATTAGTGGAGGAATGCAAAAACGTGTTGCCATTGCCAGGGCCATTGCACTTCAACCGAAGTATTTGTTTTGTGATGAACCCAATTCAGGCCTTGACCCAAAAACTTCACTGGTTATTGACCAGCTTATTTATGAAATAACACATGAATTTGATATTACCACGATTATAAATTCACATGATATGAATTCTGTCATGGAGATAGGCGAGAATATTATTTTCATTGAAAATGGAGAAAATACATGGCAGGGGAACAATAAAGACATTTTTCACGTTCATAATGAAGCACTGAATAGTTTTGTGTTCGCTTCTGAATTATTTAAACAGGTTAAAAAAGCAAATCAATGAAAATCATTTCGTATAACGTTAACGGGATTCGGGCAGCATTGAGTAAAAATTTTACCGAATGGCTTCAAGCTGAAAATCCTGATGTGCTTTGTCTCCAGGAGACGAAAGCTCAACCCGATCAGATTGATACTATGACATTTGCAAAATTGGGATATACTTCTTACCTCCATTCTGCCGAAAAAAAAGGGTATAGCGGTGTGGCAATCTTAAGTAAGCAAGCGCCAGATAATGTGATTATCGGCATGCAACATGCTGGTTTTGACTCCGAAGGCAGAGTCATCAGGGCAGACTTTGGAGATGTTACCGTGGTGTGTGTGTATATTCCTTCCGGATCATCGGGTGAAATCAGGCAGGCTGTCAAAATGGAATTTTTAGAAGCATTTGCACCATTTATAGCCAATCTTCGAAAAACCCGACCAAACATAGTTGTTTGCGGGGATTATAATATTTGCCATAAACCTATTGATATAAATCATCCTGAACGTCAAAAAGGGGTTTCCGGGTTCTTGCCTGAAGAGCGTGAATGGCTCGACCGGTATGAAGCATCGGGAATGGTCGATTCATTCAGGGTATTTGACCAACGTCCCGAACAATACAGTTGGTGGAGTTACCTGGGTGCTGCCCGATCACGCAATGCCGGTTGGCGTATTGATTATCATTGGGTAAGTGAACCACTTCGTGAACGATTAATCACAGCTGCCATTCTTGGTGAAGCAGTGCATTCCGATCATTGTCCGGTGGTGGTTGAGTTAAATTGAGAGGTGAGAGGTGAGGAGTG
>Ga0302215_10001984_pt1 | contig 14282 bp, 12 predicted proteins | sample II_Fen_N3_1_FD_194580 | JGI IMG/M metagenome (GOLD analysis project Ga0302215, IMG submission 194580) | Peat permafrost microbial communities from Stordalen Mire near Abisko, Sweden - II_Fen_N3_1 | ecosystem: Environmental > Terrestrial > Soil > Wetlands > Permafrost | place: Sweden: Abisko...
TGCAAGTAATTTACCAATTCCACCAGGCAGATTATCTAATTCAAAGAAAAAAAGCTGGTAAAACTGATACGATTAGCATAGGATAGATTGTCAACACATTATTCTTCGATGTGCAAATCAGTGCAGTTTGAACCATTTACCAAGTTGTTGGAGTAGAAAGATAAAGCAGGCTCATCCATATAAACCCAATCTATATACTATACTGATTAATCGTTGTTTATTTGCAAACGACAATCGGTTCACTGTGCAAACAGGAACCACACTATTCATTTTTTTAATCCACTATGTAATATGAAAAGCAAAGAGACAAACGACAGGGATGGCAATAAACCTTCATTGGAGGATTGGATACCGAAGGTAACGATTTCAGAAAGGACAAGCCCCTTTAATCCCGTAAGTAAAGAAGTGCAAAGGCAATTCAACGAGATGAATTTGGGTATGCAATCAAAAGAAGAGAAGGTGCAGCATACAGTTGCAAACATTACTAACGACACTGTACAGACTGTACCAGAAGAACAGATTGTGTATACGGAATCCAAACGTACCAGTAGCAAACAACGAAAAGAATCTCTGGAAGAATACCGGCAAACTTTCCTGCAGGTTCCGAAACTGGAGAACCGCAAACCGGTATTTGTCAGTTGTGAGATGCGGGACAGATTAGACGAAATTGCCCGCAAATTGGGAGGGCGGAAGATGAGTGTATCGGGATTTATCGAAAACCTTGTCCGGCATCATTTGGAGATGTATCAGGAAGATATTGAGAGTTGGAGAAAGTTATAGTACGATACTAACTTCAAATGATGGGATAAATCAGCATACTATTCAAATTTATCCGATCAATGCAACGGGTCTGTCTGATTAAGCGGAGCAAGTTTGTGTTTCGGTCAGACCGAAACCTTGCTCTGCGAGGCAATATATCCCGCCGGTCTCATTAATTACTATGAATACATTTATATGAAAACGATAAGAAACAGAAATGCAAACGGCAGACCGGCCAAAGAACCTGCCGAAAAGAAAGGTTACAAGGTAACCCTGAAAATGGCAACTGAGGAATACTTTTCGCTCAAAGCCAAGGCTAGAGAGGCCGGAATCTCCCGGAGTGAATATATCCGCCGTTGCATCCAATCCAGTGTGGTTAAACAATGTCTGACACCGGAGCTGATGGGTTACATTAGGCAACTTTGCGGGATGGCTAACAACGTAAATCAGATTGCTCATAAAGCTAATGCCGCAGGATATGAAACAGCATATTCTCAAAATACTGCTATGAATCAACGGTTGGATAAGCTGATAAAAATGATAGAAGATGATTGCTAAGATTGTTCAGGGAAGAGGTTTTCGGGGTGTTGTAAACTATGTACTTGACAAGAAGAATTCCCAGTTACTGTATGGTGAAGGCGTACGGTTCAAAGACAAAGAATCCATTATTCAAAGTTTTGCCACCCAAAGCAAGCTGAATCCTAAAATTACCAAACCGGTTGCCCATATCTCACTGGATTTCTCTTTGCAGGATAAACAAAAACTGACTGATGAATTGATGGTGGCTATAGCTCAGGAATACCTAAAAAGGATGGATTATGAGAATACCCAATACATCATTGTCCGACATCATGACAGCGACCACCCGCACATTCATCTGGTAATAAACCGTATTGACAATGAAGGAAAACGTATTTCAGACCAAAATGAAAGATTGCGAAGCACAAAAATATGTATGGAATTGACAAAGGAACATAGCCTCTATATTGCTTCCGGCAAGGAAAATGTAAAGGAATATCGCCTGAAAGAACCAGACAAAACCAAATATGAAATTTATCATGCTTTACAATCATGCATTTTAAAATCTAAAAACTGGCAGGAGTTGGAAGCGACACTGCTGAAGGCTGGCATTACCACCGAATTCAGATACAATGGGAGTACGGACAAGAGACAAGGCGTTAGGTTTACAAAGAACGGTTATTCCTTTAATGGTTCCAAAATTGACCGTACTTGCAGTTATTCCAACATCAGTTATCAGTTGCATCAAAACGACCGGATACAGCAAAACCCCATCCTTCAAACCGCAAAGCACAACCTACAGGACAATACTATGGGATTGTCTTCGGTAGCGGAAACCGCAGCTTCTACGCTGGGAGGATTATTTGACCTGATTCAACCAATACAGACGGCATCCGGTTATGACGAAGAACAAGCCGAAGCCTTGATACAGGAGGCCAAAAGGCGAAAAAAGAAAAAAGGACGCAGATTATAAGCGAACTATTGTTATCAATCACGTATAAAAATAAAAACTATGGCTACAGATAAAATGAATTCTTCAGCGGTATATGAACTTTTCGAGGAATTGAAACAAAAGATTGTGGAATTGGAGAGGAAAACAACTCTGGAGGTTCAGGCAGACACGGCTTCTCATGCTGAGAGAATAGAAACATTGATGGAAGAACTGCGCACTTTTGCCGCTCAAAGGCAATTCGCGCCGGAACAGATCAATGAATTACAACGAAACATGACGCAGGTTGCAGCTTATTCGTTAGGCAAAGCCAACAATAAACTGGATCAACTATTTGCCGGACTGTCCGCCCTTATTGATCCGATCAATAAAAAAATGGATTTGGTAAATCTGCCTGAACATTTCGTTAACCGTAAAGAGAATGTACATAGCTTTACACTGGATTTCAAAAACAGCAGGACAGCTATTACAATTATTGTTATGGGATTAGTCATTTTCGTTTCATTAGCAGGGAATATCCGGCAATTCCGCCTCAATAGCCAATTGAAGAACACTGACTTGAAATATCGCTATATTCAAATGAAGGGGAAAATAAATCATGAAGCCCTGCTCAAACTGGATACAATGTTCACGTATGAATCAAACAAGGATAGTATTGCCGTTATCCGAAAGCAGGTAGAAACTTACGAACGATTACAGCTATATAAAAAATAGTGACTCAGTAATGTGAAGCTGAGCAAACCCAGCTGTAGACAGGCAATATCAAATCAGAAAGAAGGTCGCAGCACTGGAGAGTCGTTCTTCCTCTTTTTATTAGATTCTCAGATTTACATGAAGGACAAAATGGCTAACGCCAAATCTGATACATGAAGTGCTATTTTCATTCATATAGGATTATTTTTTTTCGTTTTAAGCTGATAAAAATAGAAAATGGTGAGTAATATACACCCACCATTTCCCTTTTTGTTCTTGCAAATCAATAGAGATTTACAAGGTTTTATTCTGCCAACGCCAAATCTGACATTACCCGTGATTGTGTTTTTTGTAAAAAGATACAAGATTTTATGTAATCTATTTATCTTTTCTTTTCAACGTTCCTGCATATCGGCAAATCTCGCCAATACTTGAAATTCCCTCCATAACAACTGAATAATTATTGGCTTTATCAGCAGTGTAAAAGCTTACGTGCACGTTTCCATTGTCATCTGTTTCCAGTTTGGGATTCCAATAAATGGTAGTACGCAAATCTGCTTTCTCACTCAACCGAACGCTGTCAACATTATATTTTGGTACATAAAACTCTGCCGGTTTTTGAAATCCGAATGGAGTAACCTTCGTTATGCTTATAGGCGTTTGTGATTTCCGATCCCTACCTCTCTTGAGCGTAATTGCAATCGCACCATTTCCTCCATTCCGGAAAATCGCAGCATTTGCTCCCCTATACACAGAAATAGACTCGACTTCGTCTAAGTTTATATACTTTAAATCTTCATATTTCCATTCTACGCCTTCAATCATAAGCACTGGATCTCCCATACCTCCCATACCTCCATGGAATGTACCTGCTGTCGTTATTTCTAAAACTGCCAAAATACTTTGCCCTGGAAATTGCTTCATTTTTTCTGATGTTATCTTAACATCCTCACCTCCCGAATAAAAATAATGATTGGTGTTGGATTCTGTTTCTTTTTTCGCAGCTTTCACAGTCACTTCGCCAAGGTTAACAACCCGCATGCCTCCCTCTGTAAAGTACTTATCCTTACTTTGTTTAAAATATTCATCCTGCTCCACCATAGCCACATTGGCTTTTAGAGGCGCTGGAATATAAACGTTTGGTTTAGGGAAAACATCTGAATCTGGAATTATCTCTACGTCTCCTAGGTTTTTTCCCCTTTTAGCTTTCAGTATAAATGATGAACTATCAGGAAATTGAATCCCATCAATGGAATAACGCCCCAAGCTATCAGTTTGCGCTAATTTTACGTTGGATTTATAGGACGGAATCATAATTATTCCACATTTTCTGGATGGTTTATTGAACAGGTTCATTACTTTTCCTGAAAGTACCTGCCCCGCTTCCATATAGAATTTTGTTGGTTGGTACGAGGCTTTCACTATATCAGCTGTATTAAACCGCCGCCAGCCCTGAGTCAACATTAATACATCGGTTTTTTCTCTGGTAGCCGTTTTATTGTCCACTAAATAGACTTCGGGTTCTTCTACATACCCTTTAATATCTGAAGTCAACAACAGATTACTGATAATATTATCTGCCAACGAATCCTGCTTTACGGTTTGTTGGTCAGTAACACTAATTGCAAAGTTTCCTTTTAGTGGATTTCCCTGCTGCGAAAGAACGTTGAAATCCAGGTTCACCAGCTCCCGTTTTGAATAAACAGGTTTATCGCTTTGCATAGAAACAGTTGGGAAATTAAAGTTTCTGACAAAACTCAGGCGTTCGCAATAGGTATTTCCCAATGAATCGATAACAGAAAATGAAACTATTCCGGCAGGCAGCAACGATTCTGAAATTTGACCTTCAAGATTTATAAGAGGTTGCACCACAAATGCTTTTCCTCGGGAATGCAGTAGCAAATACAATGATTCATTCGGAATGGTGGTATGATTGGCGACTTTATATAAAATCTTCCCTTGATTATAACCCAACTGAATTGCAGCACCGGTAGTTTGTGTTTTTGGAAGTTCAACTCTTTTTTCAATACCATTTGCCCGCTTAACCGACGCATAATAACGTTCATTGGGCTGGGTTTTTATCGAGAATTTGCCCATCCCCTTAATCAAAGTGGACAACTCACAAATCTCCTCATTTTTATCGGTAAAGACTTTTCCTGTAATGTCGACAGACAATCCATCCTTACCAATAGCTTTAAAAGCTAAACATTGTAAGGTGTTATCCAACAAATTTCCACTTTCGGGAAAAAACTGCACATCAAAATCAGAACTAAACTCAGGAAGGGAGATATTGGTTTTATACTTCTCATCGTCCATCGAAACCTGTATGTCTTTTTTGGAATCATCTTTCGGGTCAATTGCTATTTGCCACTTTACAGTACCGTCTTTAGCAGTTATCATCGAAAAGTTTTTCTTTTTAGCAATGCCACAGTTTTGTTTGATATCAACTCTTTTTCCGGCTATTGGATTTTGTGATGCATCAATAAATGTGAGAGTTGCCGGAATCAAGCCATCAACAGCTGTTCCATAGGTTATTTTGCTGGTTATGCGGTCATCAATTTTATTCCCGATTAAAATATTTTTTGAGAAGAAAAAATCAGTTCCAACATTTTGCATCCAATAAGTATAAGCCCGCAAGGAATAGGTTCCGGTGGGTATTTCGGGCTTTAGTTTTATATGACCGGCAAAACCTGTTGAATCTTTTTTGATTTTTACCCGATACAATACCGAGTCCATTTTATTAATCAGCTCCACATAAACAAATTGACTTAAGGAATTTGGTTCCAGTGTAGTTTCATTTACCAAATAGGCCTTAAACCAAATTTCTTCGCCTGCACTGTAATAGGGTTTATCAGTTTGAACATAAACTTTTTCCTGAGGAAGATTATTTACTTGCCTTTCAAATCGGGCATAAATCAGTTGGGAAAAATCCGACGGATTGGCGGATTGGGAAAATGAAGAAACTGATGTTGCAAAAAAAAGCGCAACAAGAATAAAATTAATTAGATTTTTCATAAATAATCAGATTATTAGTTGGTTATATTCGATTGAAATAAAAGACAATTAGAAAATAAGTTTCTCGTCTAGCGTTGTAATTGTAATTTCGTCATGCGAAATATCCAACTTTTGGATAAATGTAATGAATCCATACATAATTCACAACTACAACAATCTTTTCAAGTAAGTATTAAAAGCTGCATTTACGAATGCTCCACTTTGTAACATTCCCTTTTACAAGATACGTAATTGAGTACATTAGCCATTTAGTTTATAAACAGGTGGCACAATTGGAAATGAAACCAGAGATAGAGTTTTTAACTCACAACTCTTAAGTTTTATATTTTTCAGCCTGTAGATTGAAAAGATATGCATATCGTCCTTGTCTATTTATTAGTTCCTTATGTGAACCGGATTCAATTACAGAGCCTTTTTCTAAGACTAAAATCTTGTCAGTCATTACAATGTTGGCTAATCGGTGTGAAATGAAAATAGCACCTTTGTCCCTACAAAGATCGTCAAATTGCTGAAAAACGAGGAACTCAGCTTCAGGATCCAAATTCGAACTTGGTTCATCAAAAATCATTACAGGAGCATTCTTAAAAAATGCCCTTGCAATAGCAATTTTTTGCCATTCGCCACCTGACAATTCACGACCGTCTATTTCAAATTGTTTTGTTAGATATGTATCAAAGCCTTTTTCCCAGTTTTTTATAAATCCTAATGCACGGCTCATGTTAGCAGCATACTCCATTTGCTTTTCATCATTAATATTTTCATAATTTGAAAATGCAATGTTTTCGCGGACTGTAAATGCATAGTTCGAAAAATCCTGAAAAACAACACCGAAGATCTTTCTTACACTAACAAGGTCATATTCTCTAAGATCTTTGCCATCCATGAGGATCTCGCCTTCAGTAGGGTCATAAAAACGGAGAAGTAGTTTGACAATTGTTGATTTTCCTGCACCGTTAAGACCAACAAAGGCGATTTTTTCTTTAGTGTCAAAATTGAAGCTTAAATTCTGTAATATGTAATAATCTGTATTGGGATATTTAAAGAAAACATTTCTAAACTCAATATGAGGGTTATTGTTCTTTAATAAAATACTATTGCTGTTATTGACATTTATTTTGGGTTTCCATGTTAGAAACTGCTTGTAATTATTAATGCGTAATTTGTTATCATAAATCTGAGACAATGAGCTAATTAAAACATAAACGCCACCTGTAAATTGTGCTCCAAGTCCTGGATAATAAGAAAAATCGCCAATTGTAAGATGCTTTTTTATAATTTCGAATATTACAAAAAGAGAAAGAAACAATAGTCCAGCCCTGGGTATGGTAGAAGTAAAAATCGCCCAGAAAGCCCTTCGTTTAATAATAGATTGTTTCTCGGTAAACCAAACCTTCCAAATTGCCTTGTATTGAATATAGAATGGGTTAAATAGATTATACAGCCGAACTTCCTTTGCGTAACCTTTATCAGTTAGAATTCCCTGAATATAAGAAAGTTTCCGGTCTTCAGGAGCCCTGTTATACATCCAGTTATAAATGTATTGGGTAAACCTTTTTTCTATAATTATGGCAGGGATGTTCAAGCAAATGAAAACAAGAGGAAAGAAAATATTTAGCTTTGAAAGAATAATCCCGGTGGCAACCAGTTGGATAAAAGATTTTACCACTCCCGTAATGCTCCATACCATCGATTCAATAGATGCACTGTCTCTTCTGATGTTTAACAGGTTGTCGTAATACTGCGGGGAATCAAAAAATGAAAAATCCAGATCGGCACATTTGTTAATTATCTGTTTATTCACATAATTATTAATCTTATCTTTATGAACACTTGTTAATATTTCGATAAGTTTTTGAGATACTATATTAAATAACTCAATTATAAACAGGCATATTATCAGTATAAACAATGGTCTCAGCACAGGATTATTAACCGTTGCCACGCTGACTAGTGTGTCAATCACCTCTTTGCCTAAGTATACAGTTACCAATGGCAATAGCGACATTACTATTTCAAAGATGAGGCGAAATGCGAACAAACTCTTTGAGGCTCGCCAGCAAATAGTGAAACTAAAAAAGAAACAATTTAATGTCGATTGAAAATGTATTTTAAAAGGGTGCTTCAATTTTCCCATTTGAAATTGTATTTTTAAAAAAGGTGGAAATTGCTTTCTTTTTCGATATTCGATACAATAAATTTAAAAATCCCTTCAACATCATCTATATATAATTGACCTTTGCTATCCATGCCTTCCGGATCACCAACCAAGATAGTGGCAAGAATATTGGCATTTGCTGGCAAAGATATTATCGTGTTATCAGTTCCATGCACCAAATTAAAAGTGATCTCTGGCTGGATATCATCTTGTAGAATGTTGATATAATCAATAACCGGGGAGTTTCCATTAGCTAGTATTAACACCAGATCAGGGTCAAAAATACGGATGCAGTTTCTTATATATTCTGTAAATTCATTGCTACTACCGTTGTAATTGTATGGTGAGAGGTATTCAAACCCAAACAATATGCCAAGTGAAGTTTCGGAGAATACAACTACGTTATATCCTTCATTTTTAAATGAATTGACCAGTCCGAATATTTTATCGATATAACCAAAGTTTGTAAAATCATTAATTAATACAACGGGTGATTTATTTTGAAACTCGGTAAAGACAGGAAAATCTTCATGATGCAAAGGGTGCCAGTGTCTGTTACAAGTTTCTTTTTCGAGAAAATATTTTAATTTGCTCCCGTCATTAATATATATAAAGTCCTTATTATAGGTCAATATCTCAGTAAGCATTTTTTTTTCCTCTCCAACCGTCATCTCAAAATCAGGTTGTATCAAAATAGCTATAACTCCGGCTTTGTCGTTGGAGTCTGCAATAATTTTACTGATAGATAGCAATAATTCATTCGAAAAGGTACGTGCTCTTAAAACCTCTTTCTTTTTGATAAAATCTGAAAACTCAATTTTATCTGCCAAACTATCGGCTCCTATTTCAATTAGTATACAGCTATCAGCCCAATCAATCCTCCGTGTATAGGAAAAATCGATTTTGGGGATTTGTTTTTTTGATCTTTTCCATAGTTCCTGTTTTATTTCGAAAAAAGAAATTCCCGGATTTTCAGAAATAATACCGTAAACTAAAGCTGTGATTTTGGGAGCGCCAAAACTGTTTGATTCATTGAATTTGTACTCCAAAACCCCATTGCATACTATTTCGTGATGTGGCGAAGTGCTAATGTTTACCCCATCAACCGCGGCATGGTGAAAAATGAAATCATCACCAGCAAGAATGTTGTTTTTATCACACTTAACACCTATAACATTTTCGAGTGAGGCCGGCATCGTAAACATTCCGTTATTGTCAGAAGCTGCTATAATTATAATTCCATTACTATATGCTTTATTGACTATTTCCCTAACAGGGTCATAATCTTTAAAATTTACAGTCCCTAAGCTCATGTTTATGATGCGTACCTTATTTAGAATACACCACTCCATGGCTTTAACTAATTGTAAACTTCGACCCTGAGCGTTTTCATTCAAAATCTTGATACTGACGAAACCACAATCTGGAAATTCGCTGTATATAATATTAGCGCAGTTTGTGCCGTGACTTGCTTCTGTGTCATCATCGATATATCTTTCCCTTATTTCTAAATCGGCGGTTATTTCTATGCTATAATTTATTTTTTCCTGCTCAATAGACTTTGTCCTTACACCATCATCTATTATTGCAATTGAATTTCCAAATGACATTATTTCTCCTTATTAGCAGGTGGTTTCATAGCAAACTGAATCTCAAACTTATGCCTGAAGCAGCACGTACAATACAGTAGGGTAATACTTGACAGGTAGTATGGAATTTTGCGTACCTTTGTGTAAATTATATATTTACCTACGGCTACCCATTACTCTCCACAGCCGTCATTTCTACTTGTAGCTCTTTTACAGCCCCGCATATACCCGATAACGTGCGTACAGTTTCCGAAACAAAATGTTCCCGCCTAAATGAAATATTAAATTCTTTTTCGACAAAGTCAATAAAGTAATACATGTAAATAGCATCGAACCCGATACCATCTGCCCCTAAAGAAGTATCGTTTGCAAAATATTCATTTGGAATTTCCAGATTGAACTTTTCTTTAAATATTGCTTGTATTCTTGTAATTATATTATCCATTATCTTCAGTTTTAATAGTGATCAACCAGATTATATCCCTCCAAAACAGCAACAACAGCATCTGTTGCTTTTTCAAAAACATTTTTTTCAAAAATAGACAATGACGGAACTTCTTCGGGTTTTTCAATTATTTTATTATACGGTTTATCGAATTTTATAATTCTAAACTCTTTGTTTTCCTGATATGCTCCATAATCTATCCATGAACCGGACATAATAAAACAGTTTGTTTTTACATGATTTAGCCTGTAGTGCATCATTTCGGCCGATTTTTCATAAAATAGAGTTGAGTACTCGTTCGAGTAAAGGTTGTAAATTACAGAATCTGGTTCTATTGCAGCTGAAACTTCAACATGCAATATGCCGAAATTATTGTGAGCTTTTTCAAATACAGGCATAATACCTCCCGGCACGCATACAATAATTAAATCCGGCTCTTCCTCATTTTCAATTTGCTTAATAAATTGATTGAAGGCAATTATTTTCTGGGTCTCGTCAAGCTCTCTGGAAAACATGAAGGAAGGAAAGGAATGAAAACCGAACAGTTCACAATAAGGACGCGACCCTATTTGCGATACTTTATACCCTCGTTTTATCAATTCCTGCCGTACCCCCAGTTGGGTCTCAAATTTGCTCGTATAAGGACCCTGTCCAACAATTATAGTTACAGGTGACTTCAAGTCATCACAATAATCTTTTTCGCTGGCAAGCGCAATTATATTCTGGTAATCCTGTTCTGAAGACCAGTGCAAAAGACCAAGCTGTTTGGCCGTTTCCAGTGCTATTTGTTCCTCGGGTGTTTGGGGAGGTGAAAGAAGTATAAATGGTTTTTTATACCGAATAGCTGTTTCGAGTGTGTCTTTTAAGCCACCTTCCTCTCCGACGTAATGTTCAAAAGACGCTATAACTAGAAGCTCGGAATTTTGAAGGGCTGAGTCCAAGTTCTCTGTAATTACAATACCCGAAGGTTTCCCCCCATCAATAGCCGTAGCATCTTTCCCAATCAAACCCCATCCGGGAGGGCTTACAGCATAAACAGGCTGGATGTCGCCAATTAACTTGGCATAACGAAATAATTGTATATCGTCCTTAGAATAAGGGTATATAGTTGTTGCTTTTTTCTCCATAGTTTTTATTATAAATTTGTTGATAATCAATATCTCATCTTAATGCTTAAAATTAATACGAATCACCCTATGCGTTAATTATACTGTCTTTCTGTGGAAATATTAAACTCCTTAAAACTGCAATATTTTTTTAGTTTAGCTTCAGCGTTTTCTTTGAACATTTTGCAATAGGATAACTTCAGATTTTTATCCATTTTTTCACCATTATCGGCACAGGCAATACAGGCAGAACAAAAGCGACCTGCCCAACAGTTTTTACACTCTTCTTCGGTTAAACACCCAATATTTAGAAATTCTTTAGCTCTTTCCAAATCAATACCAGTATCATGAGAACCCAACTTACAGGCACCACTTGTTTCGCTAACTCGTTCGCAAGGGTACATATCTCCATTAACTGTTACAAAAAGTCTTCTTGCCCCTGGAATACAAGGGCCTGCAGGATGATAATTATCAGGAACTTCAATAGCAAGTTTTCTGTTTTCCTCCATTTCTAAACGGTCTCTTTCCTCCCAATTAAGTACTATTTTCGAAATATCCTGCCTTTCGAGCCTTCCGTTTCTATAAAGCATATTTTTATAAATTTCATAACCTAAGTCATCATAATGTTGTAGATCTTCAGGCTTAAGTACTCTCTTTTCAACTTCTTTTAGAGAATATTCATTCTGGTGGGTAGCAAGGATCAAAGGGTCTTTTATCGCTTCAAAATCTGTAAAGAACCTTGAGAGTGAGCAAAAAGGGGTTTCTGAGTTAAAAACAGCATTAAAACCTATTTTTTTAGCCACATACTCTGGCGCAAGTTTTTTGGCCAGCTCAATATTCTTCATCACCACATCGTACGATCCCCTTCCCGAAACAAAACAACGGTTGCGGTCGTGTACTTCTTTAGGTCCATCTAAACTAACAAAGAGATTTACATCATTGTCAACAAGAAATTGAACAATCTCCTCGTTTATTATTGTTCCATTGGTGGTCATAAAAAAACCGTACTTTTTTCCGCGCGCTTTCTGTTTAACATACAAGGTCAGCCTTTTAATTAAATCGAAATTTAAAAAGGGTTCACCGCCATAAAATCCGAAAGTCAAATGAGGCGTTTCCGACGAATGGTCTATATAAAAATCAATCGATTTTTTGGCAGTTTCTTCCGACATCATTAATTCGCTATGAGAACGATTTAGGTAACTGCCGGAAAAAGTACAATATTTGCAGCGTAGATTGCATGACTGTGTGACCTGTAAAATGATGTGTCCCATGTAATTCTCTAAAATTCCTTCCAAGTAAGGGTCAATATAATGCTGAATTTTTTTTATCCTTTTACTTGACAAGAATCCCTGTTCCTGTACATTCTTAATCCACTCCTGCGCAATTTGCACCTCCTCGCATGACAAAACCGGAACTTCTACAATCTGTTTACCGTTTCCGGCAAGTTGATATTCAAGATAAATATAGGTTTCTTTTGTAACAGGAAGGATGGCATTAGTATTCACATCAAAAAGGTAATATCCACCTAGTGTTCTGAATGGGTGAATAAATGGTATTGAACTGTTCATATTTCGTTATGTATAAGGTTATAATATTTGCAAGAAAATCAGAAAAAGGACAACTGTAATTTTAAGTCACTCTTGATTTAGTTAATACATTTAAGAAGCTTCTATGTTGAAATACATTAGAAGCTTCTTAAAAATAGAACTCCGGTTAGAAAGACATGGGATGTTTACTGGCAGCTTCATTTGTAGCAGCACCTATTCCTGAACCCGAATTTTGTGCAATTGTCCCAAATGATTGATAGTAACCCGCACTACGTGTTGATTGATATTCAGCATCCGAATATGGAATGCTATAACAATGGCAATTAGAAGCACAAGCATCGGTACAAGTGCAACTGCAAGAACAACTACTCGTACAGTACGCATTTACAGTCATTTTTTCAAATTCTCTTTTTTTTCCTAGTTTTTTCATAATGTAATTTTTTTTGTTAGTAATTAAAATTAATATTTGTATGTTGATGAATATATAAAAAATAAAATATTGATAGGATTTAAATTTTAGGTTACAGCTTGAATCATGCGATTTTATTAGGTTAATATTTTGGGTCAAAGATACGTTAAGAATATTTATGCTTGGTATCATTTTGTATTACAAAACGGTCATAGTTGTTGCATTTCACAAATTTAACACAGAAGGAATGAAAGAAAAAGCCAATTTGAGTAATAGTAGGGTGAAATAAATACAATTAAATACGAAGTACTAGCAGGTAAGTCAGATGCACAAAAAGCCATTGTGGTACTTCGTGGGCATTTATAGTGCTCTTTGTGGTAAAAAAAGGCAGTTTGAATTCCAGTTTGTAGCGCAGAACATACCCTCAAATAGGCAGAGCAGAACACATACTGAGTTTAATGCCCCGCAAAAGCCGTTCGGTAAAAATCTCGTGTTATTAAAGGTAGTTTTTCCCGAACCGCTTTTGACTAATAGGGGACAAAGGAATACAAAAAATGAAAACCCCAGCCCTTTTTTATGAGGGCATTTATCGCTTTTCATTATTTGTAAACGTGTTTGGCACTTTGTGCAATATAATGTGAGTTACCACCGTCCAATCTACTAACCAATAAAAGAGTAGAGTTAAATTTGAAGCTAAAGGAGTTGGAGCAAGAACTCAATAGTTTATAGAAATAATTTTAGATAGAAAAGTTCAATGATTTTCTTCGATTAAATAATCTTTTCTATCTTTGTAATCGAAAGTCGTTCTTTGTATTTATGCAAAAAGCTAAATGAGGTAAACGAAAGAACTTCGCTCGTTTCTAAACTGTTACCTATCAAGAGGAATATCCTTGTAATTTGCTCGTTTTTAGCACAAAAGAAAATCAACTGTGTCTTGCCAGATGGAATGTCAACTCTTTATCTATTTCACAAATATCACCAATTTCCTTCAAGTAAGAATTCATTTTTTGATTACTCAAAATCGGAAGCAATTGATTGTTGGGTGATTTTCCCTTATATTTATCCAGAATCATTTTAGGAACATCTAACAAGAGAA
>Ga0302215_10001985_pt1 | contig 14282 bp, 4 predicted proteins | sample II_Fen_N3_1_FD_194580 | JGI IMG/M metagenome (GOLD analysis project Ga0302215, IMG submission 194580) | Peat permafrost microbial communities from Stordalen Mire near Abisko, Sweden - II_Fen_N3_1 | ecosystem: Environmental > Terrestrial > Soil > Wetlands > Permafrost | place: Sweden: Abisko...
GGATTTATTCGGATTTAAAGTCGTATTTTTTCAAATACAAAGTCGTAGATTCATCAGTCAAAAGGATGATTTAGCAAAAGAGGGTAGTTAATAAAACAAATCAGGCAGGTGAGGTTAAAATGAATTATCCATTGAATAAAAAAAAGTTCATATAATAATTGAATAATATGAAGTTGAATATTAAAGTATTAATATTAAAAACAATCATTTAATATCCTGAATTATAAGTAATGTGCTAAGCTGATATGCCGGTGTTACAGCATTAACAAGATATGAACCGGTAGGGAGTTGAATTGTCAACGTTGTTATCCCGTTAGCAACAAATGTGAACTTTTCAATTAAACGACCGGTAATATCAAATAGAAATAAAAATCCATTTAAACCGGTTTGATTCTTAATCACAATAATATTACCGGAATTAAAAACCGATATTGGCTGAGGTATTGTTTCAAAAGATTTAGTATTAGTATAAATATCTGTATCTTCATGAACAGCAATAATTTTAAAACGTTTTTCAATCTGGATCCCTGAACCTGATTGAAAGTCATATTCCGATCCGGAGGCAGTTATATCGACTGTTTTATTTTGAACTAAATCAGTCAGATACAAATGTTTGTATCGTGGATCTTTATTATGGTGAGTAAATGTCAATGAATAGGATGTATCAATTCCTGCCTTAAAACCAATGCATGAATTATTTATATCATCAATTGAGTTCACCTGATAATCTCCATCAGCTTCCGAGGCATATAGTTGAGGTGAATTATTAGATCCCATAAGTTTATAACCATCCCTTCCATTATCAAAACCTCTCGTACAATCAGGGTTAGTAAAAATCCACATACGGTCACCGGAACTTTCACCGGAAAGGTCTATTCGGGTAAATATTTTTTCTGATGGTTTAACCCGTTGTAATAGTGTGTTTTTTGTCACTGTTCCTGTCGAGGAATATGGTATGGCAATGGTTGCATCCGGACCGGGAGTTTTCACCATCACCAGAAATGCCTGCATTGAAGGTATTGAGGCCGGTAAAATGTCACTTCCGGCATAATCCTGAGGAACAGACAAATACTGTCCGGGTGAATCATTATTTCCTCCACCGTTTAATCCATTTTTCGACCAGTCATCTTTGGAACCTGTATTGTATAAAAAAATCGTTTTATACATCCCGTTCCCAAAAATAAGCGAATTGGAAGGGTTTTCTTCATTTGTTATATTAATAGCAGCTGTGTAAGGGTTTCCAATCAAATGTTGACCCTTGTAGGTAACATCTGATGTATACGAAAGCTGTACTGGTCCAAAATCAGCATTTTCCAGATACCCTTCGAAACTTATTGTTTTAGCCGTTTCCTGAGTGATTTCATATCCCTTGAATGAACTTAAAACCGATTCATTTTGTAATTGCTCCCAATGTCCTTTTCCATCAATCTCTTCGTGCATCTCTCTGACATATGAACCGTTAAAAATAGGGTATGACTGAATGGACTTTAGCGGGATACCAAAAAATTGCCATTTATAAAGACCATCTACCCTACAGGCTTTAGAATACATTTCAACAGTTGCAGGAACCCGTGATAAAGTTGCTGTGTCATTATGAAAGATAATGGAACCATTGGGGAGCTCTCCCGTTGGGCTGGTTTTTAAAATCAGGCCTGAAGTTCCGGCATAATTGTTAATTGAACCTTTAATATCAATTAACCGGTCAGTCGGAATTATAAATTGTTTTCCGGCGTTAATTGTCAACAAATTGCTGACTGTAAAATCAGAATCAGGAGAAACACCGGCTGCATTATCGATGGTTAAATTATAAACGTTTTTATTATTCAATACATTTGATGGAATAGTCTGAAATGCAGAACCTGAAAATACTAAAGTGGAATTCAGACTGTCCGAAATTAGAAGTGCCCCATTCGTAAAATTCAGATTTCCCTTGATGGTAAGAGTTTTCCCGTTAATATTCAGTTTATAATCTGATTGATGATTCGAGAGATCATTAACTGTCCGGTTGTGATCTAAGAAACAATCATGGGCTGGATGATCCCCAAAAACTATATTATCATTTTCATCCGGCACTTTATTTAAACTCCAGTTACCAGGATTATTCCAGTTAGTATCTGAAGTTCCTATCCATTTATTCAAATTTAATGTTAATGTTACGACATTTGATGCTGCGGATTCTGACCAATCGGTCATGCAGGTTGTGAGAGCCAACCGTTTATACTGGGTTGTTTCAGTCACTAACCCGGGTTGATAAGTGGATGCATTACTGGTTTCAATATCATTCCATATTGTAAAAGGAGATACTGAGCTTTGCCATTTATAGTTAAGCTGGCCAAAAAAACCACTGGCCGGAGTAATACTCATAATTTTATCAGGGAGAGTATTAATGTTAATTAATTGATCTCCTTTAATAATTCCACCATAAGTTACTTCGGTACAGTCCAGTTCATAAGCACCTAATGTAGTGGCAATTGCATTCCTGTTTTTTCCTTTAATATCGGTATTTACTGAAGCAAGAGGTGTACCTGAACCATTTACCGGAGAACTTTTATCAGGAATTAGACAGGTTAAAGAATTAAACAAAGGATCATTACCTATCGAATTTGCATCCTGGTTTGTACCGGTTTTCCAGGTACTTAAGTCACTTATATCATTTGCTGTACCGCCCGGACCGTAATGCCCCAAAGTTGGTCCTGTACAATACAGATCATTAAAATCAGACGATAAACCTGTAATAACTGATGAATACAGGGCATAGTGCTTACCGGTTCCACCCGTTCTGGTATTGACTAAAATATTATTTTTCAATACACGGGGTGTATTTGATGTGCTGTAATAAGCATAGGTTGAAGAATCTCTTGCAGCACTTCCGGTTATATTTATTGAATTATAATAAAATCCCGTTGATCCTGATGAAGAACAATCATAATAGCCATAGAGAACAGAGGAAGTGGCATCACCCCCATTTAATGAGATTGCATTATTTGAGAACTCATTGGATGCACCTCCAACTGAATTTTTTATCCCGTAAATAACAGGAGTTAATGACTGAACCGGTGATCCGATGTTAAAGATAGAATTCATTCTGACAGTTCCTCCAGTCATATTTAAAGCACAAAAAGTTGGAGAACCTGTACTGTTTGTTAAACTGATATTGGCAATTGTATTTTTTTCAATGGTACCTGAATAAACTGCTCCCGCATAACTTTGGAGAATTCCGGATGAAATACCATTTCCTGCAATTTGTACAGAATTAGGATCCGAGTTGCTTCCGATAGTATTTGAAGATATGGTGACAGTACCATAATAATTATTAATTCCATAGAATACCGGAGTAGTAGAATCCGTCATTTTAATATTCTGAATTGTATTTCCCTGCAATAACACTTCCGGAATACTTGTTTTATACGTATTGATACCGGTGAATGTACCTGAACCTGATATTGTAAATGGATCATTCCCTCCACATTTTGGTGCCGAGCCTCCAATAAAGTTTCCGTCGACTATATGATTATTCGAATATCCTACCCATATTCCTGTAAACGATCCTAATGCTGAAATCCCTGGCTCCATATAAATACTGTTCCCTTTAATAGTACATCCGTTTGAAACCTCATTCAGATATATTCCGTAAGAATTTGCATTTTTTAAGTTGTAGATATTGTTATTAATGATATTCAATGTATTACCGGCAGAACTTGAATATATTCCTACTAATGGAGAACCTGCAGTTCCTCCACGTGAATTCCGGATATCATTTTGAGAAATTGTAATATTATTATGACCAGTTAAGCCAATAAGTATAGCTCCGGATGTTGTTGCTGTTAAATTGCTTTCAATATTGCAATTTGTAAGGTAACCATTTTGACATGAATTGTCAAATTGAAAAACAGGTTTTGCATTGGCAGAATTTGTATTTGTATTTCTAAAGGTAAGTAATTTATTATCTCCCCCATCGATCTTAAAACGTTCTACCCCTGATAAAGAGATCAAAGGGATTGTTGAATTTACATTCGATCCTGAAATTATATGCGAACTTCCATCTGATTGAATGGTCAATGTTAATGTTCCGGCATTTGGACCATCTTCATTTATATGTTTTAAAATTTTGTTTCCTGGTTCATTCAGATCTGATTTTATAGTTACCAGTATATTGTCATTTATCGATCCGGTATTTATAACATCAAATACTCCTCCCGGTCCTGTCAAAGTAGAATAAGTCTGACCTATACCGACATTCATTGTGGTAGGTACTAAAGGAACAATATAATAAAAAAACGGGTCAAGCGGAGCTTTCATACCTTCGGGTGATACGCTCACTCCGGCTGCTCCCTTTGTCGGATAAAAAGTAACATTCGGAATGGTCAAAAGATTTTGAGCAACCACAAAGTATTGAATACTTGAATAATTTAACTTAACCGGGCCGCCAAATAATAAACTGTAATCGATATTAAAATCAAAAGGAGAAGTTACTCCTGTTGCTTCAACCCATTTCCAGCCATTATCAGACGCGGTATTACCAACAAAGGCATCATCATTTGTGCTGAGTTTATAATACAATCTTGGTTTAGTTCCCGTATTAATATTTATTCGACCGACGTTATCAGTAATAAAAGCAAAATTTTTGGTTAACCTGTTTGTTAATGAAGATGCATATCCTAACTTATTAAATTGAATGGCAGGACAGAAAATATCCTGAGTTGAATTATTCCGGATCATATTTCCTGAATAAGCCCCAATATCAGTTGGGGTATTTAAACTTCGAAGTGCACCGGTTATATCATCAGTTATTCCTACAATTTCTAAGCCTGTACTTTCAGCCGGAGATAAATCATTTGGTCTTAAATCCATTGATCCCATTTCATCTGAAGGGTGCGATAACAGGGGGTCGCCGAAGCCTGAATGAAGATCACCACCCGGATATGCAATTTGAAGATCTTTAAGAGTTAATGCTTCAACTCCGTTTATAACACTTAATTTCCCATCTGTGGAGGTAACATAATAAATATTATAATCTGAGTACCAGTTATCAACTCCAAATGCCGGTTCTAAAGCAGCATAATTCAATTTATTGGGAATAATATTGGTTCGCATATTGATCAAAATGTTATTCTTCATATATTCATCCTGGTCGGATTTCATCGAAAAATTCATAGCATAAGTTTTAACTGATCCTGCCATCACATTTGATCCACCGATAAAAACAGTATTGAAATAAAAATAATTTGTACCTGTAGAAACTTTTGCGATTCCATTAATTTGCACCGTATTAGTAATTGAATTTCCTTTTACATCAATTCCCAACCGGATGACATTATTTTGAAAGGTAGCAGCTCCACCGGTAATATTAATTCCATTTTGTATTGCTGTGTTTGAAGGGGATTTAAAACTATGAATTAAGTTTTTATCAACTTTGTTACCAATTGTGAAAGAGGAATTGAAAAGTATCCCGTTAATGCATATTCCTGAACTATTTAAATTTATCAAGTCATAAATCGAATTTCCGGTAATAGTTACAATTGTTTTTGAATCATTATTTGATTGTATATTTATACCATGAAGACTGGCAGAATTTCCTGAAGTAGTTGTTGGTTGAGAGGATGAAATTGAATGGATAGTGTTTGAAGTGACTGTTAATGTTGTAGCATAATCAGAATTTGAAATTAAAATTCCACTTGTAACACCTGAGGAGAGAACCGAACCATTTGATACATTTGCAATGAGATTATTAGAAATTACAATTGGTGAGCCTGAAGAATAAATCCCATACACATTTTGAATAGAACCTGAGTATGATTGTGGAGAGATGTTTACACTATTTGATATAGTTGAACTTCCTATAGTATTTTTATTTATAATTCCTGTTCCAGTTGAATAAATTCCAGTAAAATTAATACTAATACGAACTTGTCCATTAAAAGATGTTGTAAAAGAGCCGATAATATTATTTTCGATAATTGCTGCCCCATCTGTAATTATACCACAAACCTTTGATGAATTAGACGAATAATATTTTATGACAATATTGTCATTGCCTGTATTGTTACCAATATAATTTGCACCATCCGACCCTACCTTTACAACGCCCGAAACATTTATTCCTGTCCAGTTTGAAAGATTCGTTTTCCAGTTAATGTTTTGAATTCTATTATTGTATATTTTACTTGTTGTTGATAATAAAGTGGCACTAATACCCGTAAAATAATAATTGCAAGTAGAAATATCTGATACGGTCCATGTACCGTTTAATCCTGGACTATTACCACCAATGTTATTATTGCTGATCCGGCAATTAGCTCCTCCATTGATAATGATTCCTGAAGTGGAACCTTCAAGTCCGGTATATAACTTTGTCTGGTAAAAATTATTATTGTCGATAATCACATTGTTACATCCATCGGGAATATTGATTCCTGCTCCCATTCTAAAATCAAAAAAATTACTGTTTGTAATGGTAAGATCAGAAGATAATCCTACTGTATAAATACAATTATTTGCACTTCCATTTCCGTTAAATTCGCAGTGATCAACAGTATTATAATTATTCCCCGTTTTTGGGGAATTTAAAGTTAGAATTCCTGTATCGGTTACTTTTGTAGATCCGGTAAGAATACAATACAAAAATTTGTTTTGCAGTACGTCATTTGAAAATGAAATTGTAGAATAATAATTGCTTGTATTCTCAAATTGCAGGTAATGATTGGTGCCAATGCCACCATTCCTGCCATCAAAAATAATATAATCTGCCCCGGTATTATTCAACACGGTACCGCTGTTTGAAAAATTGATAACAGCATTTACAGTTGAAGCCGGCCTGAAAGTGACGGTTGAAGTCTCACTGCTATAAATATTTGAATTCAGACTGATAGGGTATTTTTCAACAGATGGTTTATAATCAGGCTGGAATTCAAAAATCAGGTTTCCAGGTAAAGGGAGTGATGAGATTGCATTCAGAGCATCAGTAAGTTTTGTAAAAGATCCGGCATAACCGGCGTAGGAGGTTTTTGGTCCAATGGCATACATTCCGGCTATTATTCCATCTGTTGCAGAAGTAGTATACACCTTTCCACCATTCAGAAGTAAATGAGTAAAAACCGACCCTGACATGGGTGAAGTAATTGTTCCCGTTTTTCCAATAATTACGTTCCCGTAAACTTTAATCTGACAGTTTTTAGTCTTTCCAAATTTGAGTACGCCGTCCACTTTCAGGTTAGCACTTGCTGACGAACTGTCATTTACAGCCATGGTATCACCGGCAATTATTTCTACTTCACTCGTTAAAGATGGAAGCATACCTTTAGAAGCCCGGGTCCATACAATTCCATTGTATGTTTCCCAGGCTGTTGAATCGTTCCAGCTTAAGTTTCTACCGGTCTTTGAACGATAATCTCCTATATGTTGTCCCTGAACATTTAAAAAATGAAAAAATGCGAATACAATCAATGCGCATATTTTTTTCATACGTGCAACTATTTTTTAATTGTTTGCTTTTCAGCAAGGAAAAACTAAGAATAGTCATTTAAATACAAAAGGAATTAATTAGAACCAGGGTGGAAACAGATCACCATGCCCTGTATTTTTTTTTGTATGGACCTTGTTTTCTGTTTTGTTTTCTGTTTTTTTGGAAATATGTTTTGAATCCTGTGTAAACTGGTTTGAAAAATACTTTTCTCCTTTCATGATTACTTTGATTGCTTTTTCAAGTTCACTTATATCGCTTGATTTCAAGATATAGCCCACTGCACCCAATTCTATCATTCTAATAAAATATTCTTCATCTCCAAACATTGTGAAAGCAATTATTTTCAAATCCGGCATTATTTCCAATGCTTTTTCAGAAGCTACAAGCCCATTCATTACTGGCATATCAATATCCAGTAATACCAGATCAGGCTTTAAATGTGTGAGAAGTTTAAGAAATTCATCGCCATTGGAGGCTTCACCAATCACAGTGGCAATATTTTCAAGTGTAATAATTGACTTAATACCTTGTCTGAATATTTGATGGTCATCAACTATTATAATATCCGGTTTTTTCATTTTTTTTTTTTTACTCATTTATAAATAATGTATTCTACATCATGATATTTATTATCATGTAATTATTTACAAATATTTGAACTTTTAATTAATAATTTTTTTTATGAAGATTCAGAAAATCAACCTTTTTCACATTAATGCATGTTTCATTAATCCCTTGCTCCCTTTTCCTAATTTCATTGGGTTATATAAAGAATTTTTAAAAGTAAATACCGGGACCCGGATAAATACATTTCCTTAAATGTTAAAATGAAACATGTCATTTATAATTATAAATCAGTTTTAGTTTTATTTTTATAAAAAGAAAAAAAAACTATAATGACCAACTACCAGTCAAGGAATTGATTTTTTATAGCTTTTCTCTCCCTTACTAACTTTTGACATACTAAGTCATGATTTTGCTCCTATTTAAGCAATACTTTTTGTGTATAGACATCATCATCCGTTATGATTTTTACAAAATAGTACCCATTGGGATAAGAATTCATGTCGATTTTTTTTAATCCGGTTACATTATAATCCATTAGAATCATTGATCCTAATGAATTATAAATACAGAGTTGTTTTACGGTTTGTGAAAATGAAACAATAATGATTTTATCCAGTGAATAAACTGTTGATAATTCTTTATTCTGATCTAAAGAAGTCCCTAAACTTACTGACATAGTAATTACATTTGAAGAAACCGGGTTTGTATCAGCACATGGAGCATTTGAAGTCATTTCTACTTTTACTTTATCGCCATCTGTTGGTATATACGAAAACACATTAGAGTCAGTTCCTACAACCGATGTTCCAACATACCACTGATAGGTTGGTGTTGTTCCACCTCCGGTTGGTAATGCTGTAAAAGTAACCTGGATGCCGGTATTTACAGGATTTCTATCGACTGATAAACCCACTCCCGAAGTTACGAAAGGGTTTTCTGTAATTACAGCACTTCCGGTCATTAGCATTGTACCGTTATAAGATCCTGCAATATTTGCCTGAACTGTATACGTGCCGGCAAGTTGATTCCCGAATGAAATGGCTGCACCTGTACCCTGAACAGAAGGCGTCAATGGTGTTGACCCATTGAACAATCTATAAGTAACACCTGCTTCAGAACCTGAAAGTACGACAGGTAATCCTCCGGTATATTGACAATATGAACCACTTCCGGTAACATAAAAAGCTGTAACTACAGGATTAAGAATAGGATTATCATTTACTATTGCATCGACACCAGAGGTTACCATTAAATTTGTACTCAGGGAGTTTATATATTCCGATATGCTGGTTACATATAACTCCATAGAAGGTTCACTTGTTGAAATAAATGAAAGATCAGGAACAGAATTTGGAGTAAAGTCAACCGAACTTGTTAAAATATAGTGTACCAGTTTTGTTCCGGGTGCAATATTAGAAATTATGGAACCATAACCTAGATCGAGAGGAGGCTGACCCTGTTGACGGATTAAGGTTTTTGAAGGGTACGTAATCAACGGGCTCACGACCATGGGTGCACCTGCCTTTCTGAACTGGATGGCAGGATCCAGTCCGGAACCAACATTACTTAAAGATAAAGTGAGCGTACCTCCTGTATAAATCGAAGCATTTATCAGAAATGCAAGTTGCATGGTAGCCAGTTCGAAAGAGGGTTGCCCTGAAGGTATTGTACTTAAAAGATAAACATCAAATTCCAAGACATTGGGTGCCGTTTGAGTAAGATTTTGAACAGTCAGTAAAAAATCAGAAGTTCCTTGTGGCAAATATCTTTTTGGGGTCTTGGCATTTACCAACATAGAACAGGCTATCAATAACAGCAACAACATCCTTTTATAAAATTGTATATTTAATTTCTTCACTTTTTTTTATTTATTATTTTGGATAATCTATTTATTATTAAAATAAACTTTTTAATTCGGAAGTCTTGATCTGACAAATTTGTAATTATTATTTGTAATTATAGAATAGTCTCTGGTGTCAACTATTCCATTACCATCGACATCGGTTGAAAGATATCCTTTGAGAAAATTATAGGAATCGTTATTTACCCCTGTATAATCTCGTGTATCTATTGTTCCATCCTGATTGACATCTCCGCCAAATATAAAGTAATAATTATCGCTGGACAATCCCACATTTCCAAAGTACACAGCAGTTGGATTACCAAATGATTGAGAAATTGAATTTTCGGCAAAGGATACAGATGTTGCCGAAGTTGTTTCAATACTATTTCTGTGTTTTATGGTAATGTAATACATTCCGTTATAAATAGCAGGAATATTAACCGAAACATCCCCGGTAGTACTTAACGGAACATCATTGATCGAATAAATTAATGTCGAGTATGAATTAGCATCATGCAATTCAACTGTAATATGGTCGGCTACTCCCGGAGGCCAGTTTGGGCCGGTTGCATTATAAGCCTGCCGCATTGTACCGATACCATTATAAAGTCCTTCTAACAGAACAGAACTAAGTGTTAATGTTTTGTCAGGTATTATTTCACTTATATTCAGGGTAGAGGGCAAACCTTCACCGCATGAATTTAGTACTTTCACACTAAGTTGACCGGCTGTTGCATTTATATCAAAATCAAGTTTAACTGCATTCCCAGTTCCGGAAATGGTGACACCGGTTCCAGAATAGGACCAGATATAACTTGTTGCATTGACAAATTCATCAATCGAATAAGGGATGGTTACATCACCCTTAATGAAAGTTGATGAACCTGTAATGGGCCCGGCATTAAATACGGAAGAATTAACAATCATAGTTACTTCATTCGAAGTAGCAGGATTTCCGTTAACACAGGGTAAATCAGAAGTCATGACCACATACACCACATCCCCGTTTACCGGAGAATAAGTATAAGTTGTAGAAGTTGCAACCTGGACAGAGTTTTTAAACCACTGATAGGTTGGTACTGATCCTCCACTTACAGGAGTTGGGGTAAATGTCACGGAGGTTCCAGCGCAGACATTATTATTATCAGGAACAATCGACACACTGGCAGGTAGAGCGGGGGTGGTATTAGGAGATGCAATTCCTGAGCCCGGCAAACTGGTTAATCCATCCACCGTTTGTGTTACTGTATAATTTCCACCAACGGTTACGGTTATCGTTGCTGTAGTCTCGGAAGTACTCCATAATAATGAGCCGGTATAATCAGAGGCGGTAAGTGTTGTTGTTCCGTCACAGTTATTTTTTACGGTCACTGTTGGTGCCGGAGGTAAAACCCGAGAAAAGGAATAATACCGCTGATTTAATTTTGCTGTATTTGCCGCATCCATCAGGTAAGGGATTACCGGATTGGCATCAATTGCAGAAATCAAATCAGAACCGATATACTTCACTGTATTTGTAGTATTGTTTGATGAAATAAAGGTGGCCCTGGTAACAGAAGGTACTGAATTATTGAATACTGAACCATATTTAAATTCAATCAATCCCGATGTTTCATATAAAAATACCTGTACCTGAGTAGGGTTGTATTCAAGAATAGGGGGGTTATTGTCAATTATTGGGAAAGGTATATTTAAATCTTTCCATTCAACAATGAATACACGGTTTGGTGAAGTCCCTGTTACTTTGTAATGTACTTTCCCAGTGGATAAGATCGAATTACCTCCCGATACCGGGACTAATAAGGGTATATCAGGAAGTGCATCACTAATTTCGGTACCAGATATTAAAATCTCGCCTAAACTTAATTGACCGTTTGAGTTTACCGAAAACTGATTATATGGTACCCCCATAAAATTAAAAACAAATCCAATATCAGTAACTCCTGACGAAACGTTTTGCGATGAAGGTCCTATCAACAGAGTAGTTCCACCGGACATATCTTCAAGGACAGCCAACTGAGAAGTATGAAATATGTAATTCGAAATACTTTGTGCATGTATGCCATTAATAAAAAACACGCTAACAATTAGGGAAATGAATAGTTTTTTCATAGTTGACAATTGTTATTTGTTTATTATGGTCTATTAAATTTAAATTAAAATAAAACCTAAAATGAGTAAAAAAAAACTTTACTTGATTTATTGAATCGTAAAAATGAATACTTAATATTTCATTTTTTTTTACAATACAAATAAACCCACAAAATCGGGTATCGTCGTCCAACTTAATTGATCGATGTAAAATTACTTAATTTCAGATTATTTACAATAACATAAAAGTCTGAATTTCTTTGACGAATGTAGTATTTGTGATGGGGAAAAAGGCGTAATTATTTATCCTCCTTAAGGAGTATGTTGTATCTGTAATTTTATGGTCATGCTATAAATAAACTCAATTGTACTATATCGTTCCATTTTTAATTATTTTTTAATCCTTTTATTTGTAATATTAATCACGATAAGCACTTAAAATTGGAGATAATCAATACTTGTATAGCATTTCTTAAGATGATTTTAATAAAAGCCATGTGATTTATTTATTAATATTATTGAGAATTTCAACTTAAAATTCTTATTATTTTAGTGATTAAATTTAACTATAAATTAAAAGATTCCTTGATACACGATTCAGACAAGCCTAAAGAACTGAATAAAATCACATGAGGGTTTACTTCGACCTCCACATTTAAATTTATGTATTTTAAAAAATCCCGTACCTGAAAAATCAGATACGGGATATTTTTAAATAACAACTTATTATATTTACTGATTATTCACCAGCTCCAATTCCTTTCGGAATTGGACTTTTATGGTGATTTAAAGATTTTAAAATCAGTAACAAATAACTTTTATTATAAAGTTATCTTTTTAGTTGTAATCTTACCTTGCACTTCAACAGTTACCATATAAACTCCCGGTAACAGTCTGTTATTAACAAGGGTAACGGCTCCCGATGTTGGAATGCTTACGATCTTTTGACCTACGGCACTATAAACAGTTACTATTCCTTCTCCGATTGGATCGTTGCGGTGTATGGTAATCTGATTTGTTGAGTTCCTGAATACATACAATGATTCAGTTCCTGATGCATCTGGGTTGCTTACGTTAGTAACAACTGAAGATGCCTTGAACAAAATACTAAAACGTGTTGTGGTGTTTGTTGGGTCCGAACTGAAAATATAATTATTTCCAACTACAAGTTCATTTTCAGACTTCGTCGTGTTATCCCTCAATATAATTTTAGTATTTGAATCAAAATTACTTATTTCAGTTGCCTTGATCGTGAATACATTTCCTTCTCCGGTAGTAAAGCCTAAAGGAATTTCATCATTGATCTCATAACTGTTCAATCCATTAATAACAACAGGTTCTGTACCGGCAAGTGTGTATATTTCCGGAACGGAAGCAATGTTATTTGTCATTTTTTCTGAATCGAATGGATCGAATGCATTCGAAGCTTTCGAATTGAACAATACAATTGCCTCGTCGCTGTTAACGCTATTCGAAACCTTTAAGCGTAACACTTGTTGTGAAACCTGTGCCGGTGCTTTCAGACGGTTTGAAGACGCATCATGGGAACGCATAGTATTGTCGACACCCAGTATACCTGAATTAAATCCCGATGCAACTCTTACCCAGTATGACTGAACAGGAGGAATCAAAGAGGTAACTTGTATACCGTTGTTGCTGGTTCCAACTTGACCTGTTGCATTATACGTATCAAATACATAAGCAGTATTGCCTGAGTTTTTGGTACGATACCACATCGTTGATTCAAGGTTGGTTGAACTTGCATTAACAAGATCAAAATTCAGGTATGAAGGATATGGATTTCCAACCAGGTTGTAACCTGATTTTACTCCTCCTGAGTTTGTCATCCATGAATTTGTCGGTACGCCGGTATTTAATGCTTTTCCGGTAAATGTAACCGTTCCATTTGACTGGATGGTGGCTGCATACCCTTTTAAAACACCTAACGTCGTACTTTCAGGAATCCAGCTTGACGTTGGTTCGTCATAACCCTGAATTAAAGAAGCTGAAGTAATAGTACTTGGAACGGCTGTTGCAACCGGACTTGATACATACCAGTTTCTGCCGCCAGTCAGGAATTGCTGAACATTCGAAACACCTCCTGTATTGGTATAGGTATTGCCATAATCTACAAAAGTACCCGGTCCATATTGACCACCAACACCATCGCTGTTAATCAAAACATTGGTCACTGTCAGGTCGGCACCAACAAGGTTTGTAAGTTTTGCACCTGCATTGATCGTAAGTGTAGAATTAACTACCAATGAACCCGGCAATGTTACACCTACCTTGTTGTCAATTATCAAATTATTCACCACT
>Ga0302215_10001986_pt1 | contig 14278 bp, 18 predicted proteins | sample II_Fen_N3_1_FD_194580 | JGI IMG/M metagenome (GOLD analysis project Ga0302215, IMG submission 194580) | Peat permafrost microbial communities from Stordalen Mire near Abisko, Sweden - II_Fen_N3_1 | ecosystem: Environmental > Terrestrial > Soil > Wetlands > Permafrost | place: Sweden: Abisko...
TCTCCGGTCTGCGGCTTTTAAAAAGCGAAATACCATCGCCGAGCAGTACCGGAATAACCGAGATATAAAATTCATCAATCAGGTTGTCCTTAAGCAATTCATTAACTATTTCTGCGCCACCATCTACAAAAATATGTTTTCCAGGAACGCTTTTCAGGCGGACAACAAGCTCTTTTAGACTATCGGTGTAATATGTCACAGAACCAACCGAAGGTCTTGAAGTTCTGGTAATGATATAAGCATCTTTGTCGCTGTAGGGGAAGTCGAAGCCCATTGATATGACCTTGTCATATGTCCTGCGACCGACAATTACGGTATCAACGGTTTTTACGAAATCGGCATAGCCATAGTCTTCACCTTCCTGTTCCACCATCGATAAGAAGCCAAGATCATCATCGCGTGTTGCAATAAATCCGTCTAAACTCATCGCGACATAAAGAATGACCTTTCGGTCAACTGATCGCTGATCGTTCTCATTGTGAAATTTTCTATTTGAATCATGGTCATAATGCATTCAAATTTAGCTTTTGAGCGAAAAGTTCAATGGAGATCACATTTATTTCCCCTCCAAAAATTGCTTAGTCGTTTTGATGATGGCATAAAACCCATTGAGTGCAGCAAGGAAACTATTATGAACTTCGGAGGCTTTTATAATCTCATCATTGATTTTAAGGTCACGCGTGGCACATGCATCGCCGATCACTGTGCAGTTAAATCCCAAATCTTTTGCAGCTCTGACCGTGGCATCTACGCACATATGGGTCATCATGCCGCAGATAACTAGGTCCGTTATATTCCGGCTTTTCAGGTATTCCAGCAACTCCGTCTCCCTGAAACTATTGGGAAAGTGCTTTATGATTACCTTCTCATCAGCAGTTGGTTTTACGTTGTTGTGAATATCCGAACCAGTAGTTTTTGGAAGGAAAAAAGTTGAAGAGGGACGCGCTGCAATATGCTGAATGTGAATTATCGGCCATCCTTCAGCTCTGAATTTGTCAAGGATTTGCCTCGCATTTAAGCTTGCTTCCGTAGAACCGACAAGTGGCATCGTACCATTTTCGAAATAATCGTTCTGGATATCAATCAAAATTAATGCGGTATTCATATTTTTGTTTTCTGATTTTTGTTGTGAAAACCCCAAAAATAGAGAAAAGCTAAATATCACTATGGTGAAAAGAAGATGTTTCATATTGTTGAATTTTTGATGAGTTTGTTAAATATTTGATCACAAATTTTCAACGATTTCAAAATCGTTTTGTTTACCGGATGTATTCTTCAGTATTTCGGTCCAGTCAGCCTGATCAATGTAAATTACCTGGTTGGTTTGCTTATTTCTGATGACCAGGTCCTTTTTTATAATTATAAGACTACCGATTTTCACAGCAATTAAAACAGAAATCAGGAAGATGAACAATCCCCACAAAAAACTAATATTCAATAAATAGCAACCGCCAATTCCCAAAACGAATCCCGAAAATGCGATGAACGCTCCCAGTGGTTTTCTATTGGGATTTTCAGTTAATAGTTCACCACATTGGGGACAACGAACAATTTGTTCCCTGATTGAAAATAATCCAGTCCCGATTTGCGCCTTGCAGTTGGGACAAGGTTTCTGAAATAGATTTTGCTTCATATCTATTTGAATTTATGTGACTTTACTTCTTTTTGTATTTCCATTCCGTTCCGCAATCGAAGCATTTAAAAGATGATTTAAACCTTGGGAAAATTGCTCCTATCATGACAGCCAGGTTTATGATTGCCAATACAATCGTAGTTAGAATACCCGGTCTACTATTTATTGCAATATTATCGGAGCCACAAAAAGGACAAATTTTCTTATTCGTGGTTTTATTCAAATCAACGATTTCGACTTTATTCTCGCTCTTACTATTTTCCTCCGTTAAATATCCCCCATCTTTCAGCAATTTAATACCCTGGTCATAATCCGATTCACTGACACGAAGCTTAACCCCGCCAATCGCATTTGAATAGATATTTGCAACCTGAGCTGTTAATTCATCATTTATGATTGCCTCGATGCCATTCGACTCCAGGTATCATTTAACCAGATAAGCCTCGTGCGCATAGGTAAAGGTCATTAGTATCGGCCAGATTTCCAATTTTAGTTAATATTAATGTGTTATAAAACTGATGAGTATTATTTTGTCATTTTAATTTTCAAATTATTCACCAACTTTTATTTCTGACTTTGCATATTTAGATATAATTTTCCTTAATCGGCTGATTTCATAAGCACTTAGTACTAAGTTAGCAAGAATTCCCCATTTAAGGAGTTCATTTCCATAACTCCAATGTTGAATTTTAAATAAGGCACCACCCAAAATTGCCAGTGTTGAAAGTAGTAAAAGGCTTTTCACTATTTTGCCATACAATTCGTTACTCATAATGCACTATTTCGTTCTGTTATTACACTGTTAATGTAGGCGCAAGTTATTTATTTGAAAATTAAAAAACTATATGTTTCATATATATTTTTAACAAAAAACAATCATCAAATGAGAAACCGATCTGTTTTATTACTTTTATCCTATTAAAACTACCGTAAACATAAATTTTCAGATGAAGACGATCCTCACTTTACTGTTTGCTTTTTCGGTTTGCACCTTGTTTTCGCAACAGAAATCATTTAAACCCGGAGCAATCTGGCCCGATAACAATGGGATTCATATCAATGCTCATGGCGGAGGAATCCTTCATTACGATGGGATCTATTATTGGTTTGGGGAACACAAAACGGAGGGAAGAAAAGGAAACAACACGTTGGTTGGCGTACATTGCTATTCGTCGAAAGACCTTTACAACTGGAAAGATGAAGGGATTGCCCTCAGGATTAGTGAAGATACAACAAGCCTGATCCAAAAAGGGTGCGTGATCGAACGCCCAAAGGTAATTTACAATAAAAAGAGCAAACAGTTTGTGATGTGGTTTCATCACGAGCTCAAAGGGAAGGGTTATGCTGCCGCCATGACAGGTGTAGCGGTGAGTAAAAGTGTAGCGGGTCCTTACAAATGGATAAAAAGTGTCAACCCGAACGCCGGGATTTGGCCGGTTAACTTCACCGTTGAACAAAAAGCATTGAAATTTACAGAAAAATTGAAAGACTGGAGTGAGGAATGGAAAACTGCGGTTAAACAAGGTTTATTTGTACAGCGTGATTTCACCAAAGGTCAGATGGCACGTGATATGGCACTTTATGTGGATGACAACGGAAAAGCATACCATATCCACGCATCGGAAGAGAACCTGACGCTACATATTTCAGAACTCAATGACGATTACACCGACTTTACAGGGAAATATATTACCGTAGCTCCTGCCGGTCATAATGAAGCCCCTTCGCTGTTTAAAAAAGACGGGAAGTATTTCATGATTACATCCGGATGCACAGGCTGGGCACCCAATGCTGCACGTCTGATGACTGCTGATTCAATAATGGGTGAATGGTCATTTATTGGAAATCCTTGTCTTGGCGACAAAGCCGACATTACTTACAACTCGCAAAGCACTTACATTCTTCCTGTTCCCGGAAAAAACGGTCAGTTTATCTTTATGGCTGACCGCTGGGTTCCTGAAAATGCGATCGATGGCCGGTACATCTGGCTTCCAATTCAGTTTGATCAGAAGGGTACCCCGTTTCTGGAATGGAAAGATGAGTGGAGTTATTGAAAAAGGCAAGAGGTATTAGGTAAGAGGCATTAAGGGAAAATACATCAATATTCGCAACAAGTCAAAAACTATTAAAATCATCTAAAAATCAACACAATGAATAATTTCAGATTGAAATACTTTATCATCTCCATTATATTTATTATTGCCATCTTCTCAGCTGGTAATGTCATAGCGATTGAAAAGATCAAAAGGACAGAACCTTCGAAAGTGAAAATCGGGCTAAATTGCTACTCGTTTAACCAGCCATTAATGGCCAAAACGATGACCGTTGAAGAGATGTTCAGAATCAGTGCATCCGTAGGTTTTGAAGCGGCAGATCTCACCGGATATTACTTTTCAACTTATCCCGCAGTTCCCTCTGATGAAGAAATCTACCGATATAAAAAAAGTGCTTTCCTGCTGGGGCTTGATATCAGCGGAACGGGGGTTCGCAATGACTTTACGCTGGCCGATCCTGAGAAGCGAAAGCTAGAGGTTCAAATGGTAAAAGAATGGATTATCGTGGCTTCAAAATTGGGTGCGCCGGTGATTCGTGTTTTTGCCGGGAAAGAAGTTCCGGCAGGATTTACCCGGAAACAGGTAGTCGAATGGATGGGTAAAGACTTGCAGGAATGTGCTGATTTCGGCGCGCAACATGGCGTGATGGTGGGCATTCAAAACCACAACGATTTTCTGAAAACAGCGGCTGATGTGGAAGAGATCCTGGAACAGGTGAAATCGGATTGGTTTGGATTGATTCTCGACATTGGCAGTTTCAGAACTACTGGCAATCCATACAAAGAGATCGAACAGGTCGTTCCCTATGCAATCAACTGGCAGATTAAGGAGACGGTTTTCATTAACAATGTGGAGACCAAGACCGATATGAAAAAAATTGATGATATATTGAAAAACTCAGGATACCGGGGCTATATCCCTATTGAAACCCTCGGTGCCGGAGATCCAACGGAGAAAGTTATTCGGTTTTATAATGAAGTGAAAGAAGCGATACGATGAAGAGGTGCTCTTGAGAGGGTGAGATGGAGAGAAAATGAGAAAATTTCAGGAGTCAACGAGTCAAACCCGGGAAACTTTGAATAATTAGCAAGCTTCTGGCAGTTAACAACCTTCGATAAGTGCAAGTTGCCAGTTGCCAAAAGCCAGCTGCTTTAATTAAATCTGCGAATAGTCAAGTGGCACAAGAAATACCTTATTGACCACACTTACCGTATTGGCATATTCGGTTTTGTTTTTCAATACATTCCAACCATCACTTTCGCCGAATTTCTTCCAGTTTGCTTTACGCTCTTCCATGTCCTTGTGTTCTACCATGTACATGAGTGCTGGCATTTGAGGTCCGGCAAGGATTTCTCCGAAAAATACGCAGCGCAGTCCCACACTATCAAAAAGCGCAATCTCCTCACTGTTGAACATCTTGATCTTGCGTTGCCCTGCTTCTTCGTTGTTACTCTCGTAAGTGCGTAACTCAATCAAAGTACGATCTTTTGATGGCATATGTAACTGAGGAAATGAATCAAAAGCCTCAAGCAGATAAGTTTCATACCGGGTGAATGTCCCTAACTCAGCTGTTGTTTCAAAGTAACCTTTGGCAGCCTGCAGAAATGTGCTGTCTTTCCAAATATCCTTTTTGATCGCCTGATATTCACCCATTGAAGGATAGATAATCAAATAATAAATCACGGGAGGTTCTGTCTGGCTGTATTCACCGAAAGCGCCGACTTTTACACCTTTCTTGTTCAGGTATGGGATCATGGCTTCTTTGTAAAAACCATCAATCTTGGATTTTGCGCCACCATTTTTAAAATGATAAACTTTCCATTCATAAATCTGCTTCGATGCCTGAGGTGTTGCTTCCGAGGCCATTGCAGCACCCGTGGCCGAGGCAGCCGCAACTAAAGCTGATGCTTTGATAAAATTTCGTCGTTCCATGTTAATTGTGATTGTTTGGTGTTGATTTAATATTCGTCTAAAATATAAAATATCATTGTGAAATGCCAATTTCAAGGCAATCTAAACGCGTTTTTGAATTAGCAACCATATATACAGAAATATGAATATATTTGTCCGATAAATAGAAAATCATAATAAAACACGTTTATGAAAATGAAATTAAATCTCCTGATTCTGCTTGCAGCAACAATCATGCTGTCAATATCGTGCAAACAAAAAAACAAAGCCAACAAGGATCTGGCCCCGAATGTCCATGAAGTTATTGCTGAAGAGGTGATACAATCCAGTAACTACACCTATGTCCGTGTTTCGGAAGATAGCAAGGAAACGTGGATTGCTATTTCGAGGAGGGAAGTTGCAACCGGAAAATCCTATTACTATGAGCCAAGCATCGAAATGACCGATTTTGTAAGCAAAGAATTAAAAAGGACTTTTAAGTCGATCCTCTTCGTCGATAAATTCAGTGATCAACCGATTACGAATGCCAAAGCTGCTCCTGCCAATTCATCAAAAGGAAATCAGCCGGCAGTTGCCAAGGAAGGAATAAAAGTTGAGGCGGCAGAAGGTGGTATTTCTATTGCAGAACTTTATGCTAAAAAAGATTCTTATGCCGGGAAAACAGTAAAAATCAGGGGAGAAGTCGTGAAATTCAACGCTGAAATTATGGGAAAGAACTGGGTACATCTGCAGGATGGCACCAATAGCAATGGTTCTTTTGATATCGCAATTACAACCGGTGATGTCACGAAAGTAGGCGATGTGGTCACTTTCGAAGGATCGGTTACATTGAAAAAAGATTTCGGAGCCGGTTACTTTTACGAAGTTATTATTGAAAACGGCAAATTGATTCCGCAGATGTAGTTTTCATACCATCAACGATTTAGATATAAATCCCTCATCGTATTTACTTTGAGGGATTTTTTTGTTCCCGATTTTTGTATTTTAGCCCGCTATTAGCGTACAAATATGAAAAACGACCTTCCGTTTAAGGAAATCTCACAGGCAATTGATGGTGAATTCTATATCGACAATATCCACCGGATTGTCTATTCCACCGATGCCTCCTCTTACCGCGAATTACCACAAGCGGTAGTTCTTCCACGACACAAAAAGGATGTAATCAAAGTCCTTGCTTTTGCCAGGGAACATCATACCTCCGTAATCCCGCGCGGTGCCGGAACATCTCTTGCAGGACAGGTTGTGGGTGGCGGAATTGTGATCGACATCTCAAAATACATGGATCGCATCCTTGAATTCAACAAGGAAGAGCACTGGATCATCGTTGAACCTGGTGTCAATCTGTCCGAATTAAATATCTACCTCAAACCATACGGCTTACAATTTGGTCCTGAAACCTCAACTACCAACAGGTGCCGCCTGGGCGGGATGCTTGGAAATAACTCATGCGGCCTCCGTTCACTTATCTACGGAAGCGTTCGTGAACATGTACTCGAAGTTGAAACGTTACTCGCCGACGGATCGGAAGCAGTATTTGGTCCGCTGACAAAAACTGAATTCGAAGCCAAATGCGGGTCGGATCCCGATAAGCTTGAAACAAAGATTTATCGTCAGATCAGGGAAGTACTATCGAACGAAATAACCCGGAATAAAATTACAGAAGTCTATCCTGAACCGGCCGTCACACGCCGGAATATGGGATATGCGGTCGATTTTCTGATGGATACAGATCCGTTCACCGGAAATGGCAGGACTTTCAATTTCTCCAAACTACTTGCCGGTTCCGAAGGGACACTTGCTTTCACCACTGCGATCAAATTAAACCTGATTCCGTTGCCACCAAAAATAAAATGCGTGGTTCCGGCCCATTTTTCATCTCTCGAGGAAGCCCTCTATGCCAATGTAATTGTTCTGAAGCACCATCCTTCTACAATAGAGCTCATGGATGACATCATCATGAACTGCACAAAAGAGAGCCTTTCACAGCGTGAGAACCGCTTTTTTATTGAAGGTGATCCCAAAGCAATTCTGATGATAGAATTCACTGCCGACTCGCGCGAAGAAATTGAAGCGGCGCATGCCGGTTTGGTCAAAGATCTCACCGAAGCGGGCTATGGTTACCACTTTCCGCTCATTTTCGGTGATGACAATGTAAAAAAAGTGTGGGAACTCCGGACTGCCGGGTTAGGATTGCTTTCGAATATTCCTGGTGATAAAAGGAGTACAACTGTTATTGAAGATACGGCTGTTGCACCCGAAAAATTACCTGCATATGTTGCCGAATTTAAAACCATTATTGCGAAATACCGACTAAGCTGTGTCTTTTATGCCCATATCGCCACAGGTGAGTTGCACCTGCGACCATTGTTAAATCTGAAAGATGCCGAAGATCAGAAGACCTATGCCTCGCTTGCACAGGATGTGGCTGCGCTCGTTAAAAAATTCAGGGGCTCACTGTCAGGTGAACATGGCGACGGACGTTTGCGTGGGTCGTTCATCCCGTTTATGTATGGTGACGAGATCTATAACCTGTTTAAGGAGATTAAAAGGACCTGGGATCCGTGGAACGTATTGAATCCCGGCAAAATCACCGATGTTCCGCCGATTACTCAGAACCTCCGTTTCGAATTGACAAATCATTATCCCGAAATCCCAACAACCATCGACTTCTCTTCGTCGCATGGATATCTGCGGGCAGTGGAACAATGTAACGGATCGGGAGATTGCAGGAAGTCGGAAATCATTGGCGGGACGATGTGCCCCACTTATATGGCCACACGCGACGAAGACAAAACGACACGTGCCCGTGCCAATATCCTGCGGGAATTTATGCACCATTCCGACAAAGCGAATCCACTGATTCAAAAAGAGATTTACCAGGTACTCGATCTTTGTATTTCGTGCAAAGGATGCAAGGGGGAATGTCCGTCAAATGTCGATATGGCCAAAATAAAGACCGAATTCCTGCAGCAATATTACGACATGAACGGAATTCCATTCAGGGCAAAACTGATCGCTTATTTGCCCCGTCTGGGGAAACTGGCCATGGCAATGAACCCCCTCACGAACTTCTTTCTGAATCAACCATGGCTCAACAGCCTGATTGGTTTTCATCCAAAGCGGAAAATCCCCGGATATTCCAAACAAAGTCTGAAAAGCTGGGCCAGAAAACAACGCAATCAAGTTGGCGTAAAGGGGAAAGTCTACTTGTTTGCTGATGAATTTACCAATTACCAGGAATCGGACATCGGAATTAAGGCGATTCTGCTTTTGAACCGGCTTGGATATGAAGTGCTGATTCCAAAACATCGTGAAAGCAGCAGAACCTTTCTTTCGAAGGGGCTGGTCAGGGAAGCAAAGAAGATTGCAACAGCTAATGTACTGTTGTTGAAAGATATCATTACATTGGAGACGCCACTTATCGGGATCGAACCTTCTACAATTCTTACTTTCCGCGACGAATACCCGGAACTGGTCGATCAGCAATTGCAGGAAGCAGCGGTTGAACTTGGCAAAAATGCGCTTTTGTTTGATGAGTTTTTTGTCCGTGAAATGGAGAAAGGAAATATTAGTTCTGAGCAATTCACCCATGTGAAGAGGGAGATTAAGCTCCACGACCATTGTCAGCAAAAAGCGGTCGCCTCTTCCCTGTCAACGCGACAAATGCTTGGTTTGCCCGAAAATTACACAGTACAGGAATTGAAAACCGGCTGTTGTGGGATGGCCGGATCGTTTGGATATGAGAAGGAGCATTACGACCTCTCAATGCAAATCGGCCAAATGGTGCTTTTCCCAGAAGTCCGAAAAAGTGCAGAATCAGTGACAATTGCAGCACCCGGAACAAGTTGCCGGCACCACATTAAGGATGGTACAGGCAAAACGGCGATACATCCGATTGAGGTGATGTATGAGGCGGTAATATTTGAATGAAGAAATTAATCTTTATGGTTTTAGAATATCCGGTATACCAAGGTCTTTGCATATCTTACGACATAAGTTCTCTTTAATGTCGGGGTGACGCGGAACTGTTGATATCTTGCCGTTGCTGATGTTTCTGTAAAGAGTATGGCTTCCACCTTCACGGACGATGCATCCGTTCTTTTCGAGGAATTTGACCAACTTGGTTCTATTCATTAGAAGCTGAAAGACATAGTTTGAGTTATCTTTTTATTCGTTTTTCCCTTCTCGCTCGCCGCTCTCATTTCCTCAAATACCATATTCACTGCATCTGCAAGGTTTTCTTTTGCTTCATCAATGGTTTCCCCTTGGGTGTTAATGCCCGGAATCTCTTGTACATATGCAATGAATCCCCCTTCATCGCATGGTTCGAAAACAGCCGTCATTTCTATGTTCCTCATACTTTGTTTTTTTCAAAATTACAATAATAAATACAAGTTTGTTGCATAATTACGGGTCATTCGGATACAAAAAAGAAAAAAGATGATTCATCCTATCAAGGTGATATATGATGCAATACAATAAAAATTACTTGAATCTTAGGTTCAAAGAAAAGTTATTCCCTTTTAAACCGGTAGTTTGTACATAATGACCATATCTGAATTCAATCATGCTGAGACTGGTTATTCCGAATAACCCTTTAAGAGGTGTGAACCTGAAGTTTATACCTTCATAATTGGAATTAAATGCTGAGTAATCGTAATTGCTGGTAAAATATGCTGCTGTGACCGGACGTCCGTATTTTGGATCAAAATAATCGGATGTTGTTTGCGTATAATACCTGTAGAAAGGACTAACTGAAAGAAATGGTGTAATCTTTACTGCAGTTTCAATACTTGCCGTGTGCGCTGATATCCCCCAACTATCAGCATAGTAGCGGTAATAGGTCCGGAAAATAACTTTATCGCCGGCGAAATAATTGAACCGTACGCCTACCGGAAGTTTAAATCTTGAACTGGGCAGCCGCTCTACACCAACAGTTTTATTTGTAAAATATACACGATGAAAAGGCAATCCAAGATAACCACCCTGGGCCACCACATCTCCGATAAAAGCTACCTGCATATTTTTATTTACTACATGTGAAAAGGTAAACGAAGCAGCAAAAGTGCTTCTCAATTTAGATGGAATTCCCGGAGTAGATCCGCCACCACTGCTTGCGGATGTAACGGCTGAAGTGACGGGCCGAAGTTCACTCGGATAGACCATTTTTACAGCATCAAGAAAAATATTTGCCTTTGCACTGAATTCACTGTTTTTATCAACCGAATGTTTTGAATAGAGCGCATTTACACTATATGATTGATAAGTATATTCAAACGACAATGCTGCTCCTAATCCAAACGTTGTTCTTTTTTCATTGTTCTCAACCTGGAAATCAGCCGAGGGATAAAAACGCGTGCCGCCGGTTTTGGAAGCACCTGATTTGGAAACATAAGCCGATGATGCTGCGGTGTGATGGTCAAGTCCAACATCAAAATTCCATGTGGTTTTTCGATCCATTAAACCCCATTTCACATATTTTAATTCGATAATATTTGAATAGTCATTAAGCTGCTGCGTGCCAATTCCTCCTGTTATTGCGGAGTGATTACCGGTTTGCGAATAATAGTTGGAAACCAGATTAGTTTCTTCCAACCTCAATATCGAGCTATGATAATCAGATGTACTATCTGCAGATGACTGACCAAATGAATTTATAAAAAGCAGGAAACTTCCTACGACTGTTAAACAAATCTTACGCATATTGGATGGTTCTAAAGGATGTAATAGTTTTCAAAAAATAATTAGTCTTCAATATCAGTTACATCCGCAACCTCCACCTACTTTGCCGCCATTAGCTCCCGATGCACCTTCGGTATATGTTTGAAAACTATTTTCACCCTTTTCCACTTTTCGTGCAGAAAGCTCCATTTCGGCATCATTGATTTTATTCTTCTGGTACTCCTTAACAGTTACGCAGGAACTTAGTAAAAAACTAATGGCTGTTACAGCCAGTATACCCGCCAAAACATTTCTTTTCTGCATGTTTTTTAATTAAGATATATGAATATTTTTAGATTTATAAAGCCTGTTTTCATCATCGATGATAATGCATTCCACATTTTTTATCTGATCAATTAAGCTGATTCCGTTTTTGATTCCTAAAATGGTAACCGGCGTTGCAAGTGCATCACATATCTCGGCATTCGGTGAAATGATTGTTACGCTTTTAATTCCTGTTACCGGCAATCCGGTTTTTGGATCAATTGTATGCGAATATTTTTTTCCGTTAATGATTACAAATTTTTCGTAATTACCAGAAGTGGCAACGGCACCGTCTGTTATGCTCATATAAGAAAAGGGTTGACCTGCCAAATCAGGGTGCACGATTCCGATCGTCCACGGATCACCGTTGGGTTGCTGCCCCCAGGCGGCCAAATCGCCGGATGCATTCACAATACCGCTGACAACGCCATTTTTTTTCATGATAGCTTTCGCCATTTCAGCGGCATAACCTTTTCCAATGCCTCCAAACCCGATACGCATTCCCTTTTCTTTTAAAAAGACCGTTTTATTTGTTTGATCAAGGATGATATTTTTATAATTAATCAGCCGGACCATTTTTTTTGCGACGGAACGATCCGGAAGTGATGTCATTGTCTTGTCAAAATTCCAAAGCCGCTTATCAATTGAGCCGTAACTGATATCAAACGAACCTTGGGTAATGGAAGAAATACGGATGCTTCTATCAATCAGGTTATAAACTTCATCACTTACTTTTACAGGCTGTATTCCGGCATTGCGGTTGATCAGGTTTGTTTCACTCTCTTCGCTGAATGTAGTTAATAAATCCTCGATTCTTCTTATTTCATTAACAGCTTCATCAATACGATCATAAGCCCATTCTTCATCAGCCGCCACAACAGTAATTTCAAACTGATTACCCATCAGTTTCAATGCCTTTTTAAATATTTCCAATGGAATATTACTTTTTAGTCCGATTATTTTCAACCAGCTGTTTTACTTCGTATGTAAACGATTCTGCACCTTTATTATAAAATCCTTTCCATGAATAAATTACTTTCCCATTGCTGTCGAGCAATAATGTGCATGGAAAAATACCTTCGGCGTTGTATTTTTCAGCCAACACGTCATTTGATTTTTGCAGGTCATTTGGCAGCTTGTTCTTTTTCATTCTTGGAAAGTCAGCATTTACCATCACCAGTTGATCATTGGTATACTTAAGAAAATCTTCACTCTCAAAGATTTCCTTGTGCATCCGTATGCATGGTCCGCACCAATCGGATCCTGAAAAATTAAGCATGATTAGCTTATGTTCTGTCCGGGCTTTTTGTTCAGCCTGATCAAGATTAGTTACCCAAATGCTTCCATTGATCAATAAAGGAAGAACAAAAAACGCGAAGAATAATTTCATGTGTATATAATTTGTTTTTTAATGGCCACATGGAATCGCCATGAGGAAATATTTGCTTCGCAGATTTCCACTTCGTTCCAATTCATTTCGGTTTGTGATTTTACAATCATGGCGATTTCATATAATTTACTTTAAAATATATCTATTAAAACAGTTTAAATGAATAAAGGTTACAGACATTATTATTAAAAGATGTAAAACAATGTATGACTTTGTTATTATGCCTCTTTTTTGCGTTTCCTGATTCGGGTCATGCATGCTCTGAGTTGCAGAAACAAGATGTTAAATCACAAATTCACGTTGCGCAACTTTTCGAATATAATTTCAGGGCACAGCATTTCAGCAGTTGTTTTCGTATCGGATTTCGCATCCTTATTGGCTTGCGGTCAATCGTTCGTTTTGTGGCAGAATAAAATTGGGTTTTCAATGTCACGCCTCTGAATATCGGGAAAAAGGTTTAGACAAGGATGGGTAAAGCAATTGAAAGTATGTTCATTTCATTCATAATCAACTGCTAAGATGAACAGTTGATTGAAAAAATCCGTGAAGCAGGTAAACAGGCAGGTAAGATGACGTCTTGAAATCTGGAATTATACTAAATCGTCTATAGATTAGCATTATTTTATCGGCACAATGTATAGTTTGTAAAACTCGTTTTCGGCGAACGTTTCATTATTCTCTTTGAATAAGTCAATCCTCATTTCTTTGTTATTGGAATTTAGCTTAAAGTCTTTGAATACCTTCAATTTTTCGATGGCAATTTTAAAGCATTTATCTTCCTGAAAATCCCATTTGCTTACAAAATAGTGAAAATCGCTATCGCTCCCATTAAAAAAATAGCCTTTAAAGGTGGGTGAAGAGTTAAGAATAAAAGCACTTTTCAGTTCTTCACCTTTGACTTCCTTGTAATTATCACAATTTGTAAGTCCGGTGACTGCGACTAATAAAACCACCAACAGGGATTTCATTTTACTTTAGCTTATTGAATTACCTGAATTTATATCTACCATTACAATTGGATTGTATTGGTATGTGGTATTTCCATGACCTGGAATATGACAAAGGTTCAAACCCTAACCTTTTTTACTAGTGTAAACTACAGGTGGATGTGTCAGCGAATGATAAAGCAGCCATATTCCGGCAATTATAAACGGGATGCTGAGTATTTGTCCCATGTTAAGCGCCATGCCGTTCTCGAATGCTTCCTGGTTCTCTTTCACAAATTCGATCATAAAGCGGGTGAAAAACATGCCGATAAAGAAGACGCCGGTCAGGAAACCGGTCCGGTCTTTCATCCCTTCCTTT
>Ga0302215_10001991_pt1 | contig 14258 bp, 8 predicted proteins | sample II_Fen_N3_1_FD_194580 | JGI IMG/M metagenome (GOLD analysis project Ga0302215, IMG submission 194580) | Peat permafrost microbial communities from Stordalen Mire near Abisko, Sweden - II_Fen_N3_1 | ecosystem: Environmental > Terrestrial > Soil > Wetlands > Permafrost | place: Sweden: Abisko...
CTTACTGGTTCATTCGCTTCGGGCTTCTTATTGTTTGGTATTGCGCTGTTATACGGTGCCAGCGGAAGCATGAACCTCGAAGTCATTAAACAATACGTTATTCTTCATCAAGGTAATATGCCGGGTATGCTAACCATTGGTTTGCTGCTTGTGGCCATTGGAATGACGTTCAAGATTGGTGCTGCGCCTTTCCACTTCTGGGCACCCGACGTATACGAAGGTTCTCCAACACTGATTACCACTTTTATGGCCACTGTAGGTAAAGTGGCTGCTATTGCGGCCTTCTTCCGCCTGATGCATTCGAGCTTTGGTGAGGTGGAAAGCATTTGGAAACTTACGCTCACCATTTTCGCTATTGCTACCATACTTATTGGAAACCTATCAGCTTTTTATCAGGACAATGTGAAGCGTATGTTTGCTTATTCGGGTATTGCACACGCAGGTTACATGCTTATCGCGGTTATTGCGCTGAAACAGCAAGCTGCCGGTGTATTGTTGCTTTATTCCATGTCGTACACCATTGCTACTATAACGGCTTTTGCGGTACTTATTCTGGTTCGCGAGGAAACTGGTACTTTTTCTATCAAAGCGTTCAACGGATTGGCTAAACACAACCCCCGCGAGGCTTTTGCTATGACTATTGCTATGCTTTCGCTGGCAGGTATACCACCATTGGTTGGGTTTGCTGCCAAATATAATTTGTTTGTTTCGGCTATTGAACAAGGAAACTTGCCATTGGTTATTGTAGCTATTATTGGTTCAATGATTAGCGTGTATTTCTATATTCGTCCGGTTATTGCCATGTATGCCAAGCAACCAAGCCTTACTCCTGCTATTGACTCAAGTAGTAATTACAAAAAACAAATCACGTTGGCGGCTGTATTAATGATTTTGTTGGGTTTAATTCCAGGTGTGTTTGTAAATTTGATTTAACAGAATTTTATCTATATATTAAAACAGCAAAAGCAGATAAGTTTATCTGCTTTTGCTGTTTTAGAAATCACTGTTTACACTTTTAGCAAGCCACGAAATCCCCTGACTCCATAATACGATTCGGCGCCATTGTGATAGGTGAAAACGTGGTTGTAGCGCCGATCACAAAAGAGCGTACCGCCGAGTTTCCGAATGGCTTCGGGTGTTTTTATCCAACTCGATGTTTTTGTGTCAAAAGCCCCAAGTTGTTGTAATTCGCTGTATTGTTCTTCCGTTAGCAGTTCAATGCCCATGGTGGCAGCCATATCCACAACATTGTTTGCCGGCTTAAACTCTTTTCTCGATTCCAATGCTTCACGGTCGTAACAGAGGCTTCTGCGGCCTTTAGGACTCTCGGCCGAGCAATCATAAAAGACATATTCGCCGGTTTTTTCATCTCTGCTGACAACATCGGGTTCGCCACCGCTTTTTTCCATTTCGTTGAGCGACCATAGTTTTTCGTTGTTCGAAGGTTGTTCCAGTTTTTGTTGTACCGCATCCCATGCCACGTCTTTATGGCGGTTTGTGTTCTTCTCAAATCGGACTTTTAATACAGCAAGTAGTTCTTCCCGTTGCTCCTGCGACAATTCTTTTGTATTTTCCATTGTCATAATGTGTCGTTTTTTTATTTTCAACTCAGACTTTTAATGGAAACCTAACAATCGTTTTGTCGCTATTGTTCGCTCTCAGCTTTCTTGGCTGCAAATGGAGGGGAGTTATATTATTTTGTCAACAGTAGAACAATCAATGTGATTATAGCTGGTAAGGCCTGAGTAACAAAAATCTTTTTGCTGGCTGTAATAGCCCCATAAAGGCCTGCCGTTATAACACATAGCAAAAAGAATATTGCAACATTAACCGACCAATTTGAATCGGAAATAAAAAATGTCCAGATTAGTCCGGCGGACAGAAATCCATTATAAAGTCCTTGATTCGCCGCAAGTCCTTTTGTTGGTTTAAATAACTCTGGTGGCAAGGTTTTGAATGTTTTTTTACCAATGGTTTCCCAGGCAAACATCTCAAAATACATTATGTATAAATGCTCAAGCGCTACAAATGCTATTAGAATTTTTGTAATTATTTCCATTAATGATATTTTTTTTAAAGCTTATCAGTCTCTAATATTTTTTCTTTGTTGATGACTTGTTTAATGCTCGTTGAAGGCTGCTGAGCTCCAAATGATATTACAGAAATTAGAAGTAGTGTTATTGTAAATTTCAATTTCATATTTTTTTCATTATGGCAAATTAAATCACTCTGCCCCCACGTTTGCAAACGTGGGGGCAGGGAAGAGATTCTTTAAAACAATTGCAATCCCAGATTCAGCGAAAATAAATTGGATTTAAAATGATGATCGCTAATAACTCCTGTGCCCCAGGCATACCTCATACTCAAAGAAAGGTCGTGCTTATTGTTCAGTTTATATTTTAGCCCCAATCCACCAACAGGACCAACTTCCGTTTTTAGGAACGGGGAGTTACCAGTATAAGTTACACTATAAACATTACTTGAATTGTTTTGTTGAACTGATCTGGTTCGTTCAAACGTTGAATTTAAAGCTAGTTTTGCAAAAATACCGGTTTCTATAAATGGACAAAGTTTGTTTCTTGATAAATTGTACTTTACAAGCAGAGTGTTTCTGAAGTTGAATTTAGTATCTTTTACATAGTTTGAAACGGTACTATTGTCAGTCTTAAATGAGGTTGAACCTTTTACTGATTCTTGATAAAAAGATGCTTCATAGCGGGCGAAAAGCAAATCATTGTTAATGTATGGAAGCTTAAGTTCAAAAAAACAACCTATTGAAGGATAAATGGTTGAGTTGACCTGTAAACCACGGAAACATTCTTCGTCGTCATTAACTTTTCCTTTGCTTAAGGAAACGGTGCTCAAACCAACTAATAATCCACACCGTATTTTTTCTTTGTTCGTTTTTTTTATATAAACTACACACTGATCACTATTACACATGTCTGTATGATAATCGACAACAAGCTTGATTAATGATTTATAATCCAGCTCGCTACGCATCAATTCTACACAGGTTGTTGGACTTTCCTGAAATATCTGTGCTAAAATCTTAATATATTCATTTTTATTTCGCAGAAAGGTTTTATCATCTTCCTGTACAGTATATTTTGTGTTTTTCAATTCAATCAATATCCCATCTCCTTTATCAATAAAGTAACGACCATTTGATTCATCCGAATAATAGTAGACATCTACAATTCCCTTCACTAAGTACTCCATAAAAACTTTTTTAGTACTATCATTTATAGCTAGTGATTTTGAAACATAGTATTTTCCATTCGAAAAACGGTATAAGCTAATGTCATCGGGGCTGTAAACATGCTCATCCCGATTTATACTATCTTTCAACACACATTTTTGTGCACTCGATATATTATTCTCTAATTTGAGTAATCCGTGAATGGTATCATTCCTATTAGTTACAATATACCCTTTTGAATACGATGATGCAGCATCTACATAGAGCATTGAGCATATCAAGAACACGAAACACAAAGACAATGATTTCATTTTGTTTGAGATGGATTAAATTATACTTTAATTCTTTATATGTATTGAATGGTTATTTCATCTTTCAATCAGACATAGAGTATTCTTTCTATCTTTTTCAGACTCAAAAGATAGAACTAATTATCTTCCGACAAATATACGCATTTATTTTATCTAAAAAAATACGAGTATTGCATTGCTCACAATACCCGCATTATTCTGGTTAGTAAAACTTATTTTGTTTCTTCGGTAGGCGTATTGGTGCTTTTACCTTTGCTTTTGTAAATAATGGTAGCGGCGGCTTGATACCTCTGATAAAATTCAGGATCTTTGCGTGTTCTGTTAATAAAATGGTTGTTTCCATTTGTACAGATGCTTCTTCATTTTTTTAGCGGCTGTTTCTGTTTCTTTTATGGTTTGGGCTAATATAAAGAAGAGCATACTAAAAGTTTTATTGAAACTCTTGTATGCTCTTTTGTTGGTTGGGAAAAATGTTATGTTAACATGTGTTCGGGATAAGCTTGAATCTATTTCACAAATAATTAATTGGATATTACGGTGCTCTGCACCTATTGATGCCGAGATAACATTAAATGCTATAAATAGTTCGGGACTCTGCCCCTTAAAAGGGTACAGCGCACCGAACTATTTGTAGAAATTTGTCAGACCGACAAAAACGGAGGAGTAGAGCACCAATATATTATCTGAATATATATTACAAACAAGATATTATGTTAAACGTAACTTGTTTGTCTATTGATTACTTATCCGAACTCAGGCTATGAGAGTTAAATGTGCTTGTTCTATCCCCCCGTCTATCCACTTATATGCACTGATAATTAACGAATAGCTCTTACTCACTTATTGTGCAACAGTTTGTCGATACGCTTAAAGAGGAAACCAACAAGTATCCCGGAAAAAGCGATCGACATCCGGAGTATTCTTATCGACATCCCCGGGATGTCGATAAGAATTCCCCGAAAAGCGATAAGAATACTGGAAAAAGCGATCGACATCCGGAGTATTCCGATCGATATTCCGGAGATGTCGATAAGAATTTCCGAAAAAGCGATAAGAATACCGGAAATTCCGATCGACATCTGGAGTAAAACGATCGATATTCCGTCAGAGGAATTAGGAGCTTATATCGAACTCACGTTATCCTACCAAATCTTCACTATCTCTTTTTCCGATCGCCACATTCTGTCTCCTTTTTTTACGTCAAAGGCTTTGTAAAATTCCGGCATGTTAGATAGTGGTCCTATCACGCGCCATTTAGCTGGTGAGTGCTCGTCGCTTTTTACCTGCGTGGCAACGGCTTCGGGGCGCATATTTACCATCCATGCCAGAGCATATCCCAGAAAATAACGTTGAGTAGGGGTAAGGCCGGCAATGATTTCGTTGTTTTTATATTGCTTTGTCTTTTTAAATGCCTCAAGTCCCATAATTATACCACCCAGGTCGGCAATGTTTTCGCCTTGTGTCAATTCACCATTAATATGCAGGTTGTCAACTGCCACATAGCTGTTGAATTGTTGCACAATCATTTTTGTTTTGGTGGTGAATTTTTTGGTGTCTTCGGGTGTCCACCAGTTTTTGAGGTTTCCTTTCTCGTCGTATTTACAGCCTTGATCGTCGAAGCCATGTGTAATTTCGTGTCCGAACGTGCTGCCGCCTATAATGGCATACAGCAGGGCATCGTCGGCCATACGACCCTCGTAGCCCGGTACTATAATGTTACAGCCGGGTATTACTATCTCGTTGTTCGATGGATTATAATAAGCATTGTAAGTTTGTGGTTGCATGCCCCATTCTGTTCTGTCCACCGGCTTTCCTAACTTGCTCAGCATGTAATCCGTTCCCCATTCGTTCACGCTAATCACATTTTTTACGTACGATGTGCGGTCAATGGTTGTTTTGCTCAGATCTTTCCATTTATCAGGATAACCCACTTTCATAATCACAGCATCGAGCTTTTTTAGTGCTTTTTGTTTAGTGGTTTCGCTCATCCAATCCAGTGCACGAATGCGTTCGGCGAACACTGTTTTAATGGCGTTGCCTATTTCGAGTAATTTTTCTTTAGTGCCTTTAGGCAAGTATTCAGCCACATAAACTTGTCCGATAAGTTCGCCCAAACTACCGTTGGTTTGTTCCACTACGCGCTTCCAACGTGGTTTAGGCTCTTTTACTCCATGCAGGGTGGTGCTATAGAATTTGAAGCTTTCCATATAGGTTTTGTCGTCCATGTAGGAGGTTAATCCATCAATAAACTGAAATTTCAGGTAATTTTTCCAATCCTCTATCGGGTATTTGCCCAAATAGCCATTTAATGCGGTTAGAAACTCCGGTTGTCCAACAATGACAGTGTCTATTTTCGAAAATCCAATTTGCTTGCTGAATAAATTCCAATCAATTGCCGGAGCTAGTTTGGATAGTTCGGCAAATGACATCTTGTGATAATTTGTGAATGGGTCGCGTGTATCTTCGCGTTTGCGTGAAGTACGGGCAATGGCAGTTTCCAGTTCCAATAATTTGTCGGCACTCACTTTGGCACGGTTAGCGTCGTACCCTATAATTTTGAAAATGTTTGTTACATACTCCACAAATTTTGCACGAATTTCTTTCGATTTTGCATCCGTATCAAGATAATAGCTGCGGTCGGGCAAACTAAGTCCACCCTGACCGATAGATACAGCATACTTAGAGCTTATTTTGTCATCTTGCCCTACATAGATATTAAGCAGTGGTGCTGCCGAAGTTCGGTGAATAAGTGCGGCTTCGGTCACAATGCCTTTTAAATCGGTTATGCCATCAATGGCTGACAGATAGCTTTTCAGGTCGCTCAATCCTTTTTTATTAAGCGTAGTGCTGTCCATTCCCGACGAATAGAAGTCACCGATTTTCTGCTTATTGCTTCCTTTTTCGGCGGACTGCATTCCGGCCGATGATATACATATATGATGAACCTGCTCATTAATAGTATCACTTATCAATTGCCAAATACCGTTGCTTTGTTCGCTGGCCGGAATGGCATTTTGTTTAAACCATTTTCCATTTGCATACTGGAAAAAATCGTTACCGGCTTTTACGGTTGAATCAATGTGTGTTACCAGCGCATCGGGCTGTTCAGTTTTGTGCGGGCAACATGCTGGAAATATTGTGAGCGAAACCATTCCGCACACAAAAAGATAGATAGTTGTTTTTCTCATACAAATAAAATTTTGATAGAACTGATTTTTTAGAATTGCAAATATATAAAATGATTTTTGCAGAATAAGGTCTTTTTAAGTATTTATTTGTATTAATATTTAGAATTAGTTAATTAATCGCTTTTCTTGACTTCTTAGATAATAGGAATTCTATAGTCATGAGATTATCTTGATAACTAAATGATTATTTGGGTTGCATAATGCAATAGAAAATTGGTTTTTTAAAATGTGCTAATTTCAAACCAATCTAAAGTTAAGTTTTTACTTATGAAAACATAGTTTTCGTTGATTTTATAAAAAAAACAAAATTTGTGTATTGTATTTTTGTGTAAAAAAAGTAATGAATCATCGACTTTCAAAAGCAGAGATATTCAATATCGTAAGTATTGTAAAAGCACTTGCTATAGTAATGGTTGTGTTTTTTCATGAGGGAATGGGTGCCGGTAATCAACTTTACCAAAATATTAATCATTTTCTGACTCCGCTGCGAATGCCTGTTTTCATGTTTGCTTCGGGCTTTTTGTATTTTTATGTTACTAAAGATCGGTATCCAAAGTATTCTACTTTTGTTCTGGAAAAAGCAAAACGGTTATTAATACCTCTAGTTATTATAAAGATATGCCATTTAATTATCAGGTTCATAAAGACTCCAATATTGCTATTGTTTATGCCTGGAACGGAATTGCCACCGTTTAATATTGGTGATTTTGTAACAAACATGCTTTTTTTTCCACACAATAGCCAATTTGGATACCATCTTTGGTTTGTATATACCTTATTCCTGATTTTTCTTGTGGTGCATTTGTTTTCGACCAAGATTTATTGGCTCACTGCTCTCAGTTTGGTGTTGTTCTTTGTCCCAATGACTTACTTTATGGGCTTGAATTACATCCGAATGTACCTGGTTTTTTTCTGTCTAGGAGCAGTTTTACAGCAAAATCTCCACCTCGATACGCTAACAGTCAGTCCTTGGGTGATGAGATCCGGTTTGATAATTGGGTTAATTGTTTTATCTCTGCTAAATAATGTTGGCAATATGTCTGATACCACCTGTGATATTTATACTTTTATCAAATTCTTGAGTGGAATAGTTGTAGTTATCTGCACATCTACGCTTTTAAACTTTCACAATAGTCAGATTATTCGCCAGTTGAGATTTATCGGTAATTATTCGGCCAGCATCTATTTTCTTCATATGTATTTATATCAGATTTTTGCTGTAGTTGTTTATCGGTATTACATTGGTTGCTCCGATTTGGTATTGTGCTTTTTGGTGCTGAGCGGTTTAGTCGTTGGAGTTTACACACCTATTTTAGTAGACAAATATCTGATTTCGAGAAGTCAGATTGCCAGTTTATTGATTTTGGGACGACGGTTGAATATAACAGTTCCACAGTTACGGCTTTCTATTGCACACCGGACATTCAAAATCTATCATCACATCAAGATTTATCACCAAACAAAAGGTTGAGGAAGTAAGACTCACTATCGTATATCTATTGTCTGCTTTATTTATTCAATAATTGATTTCTCCTTTAAAATATAACAAATGTAGTCTCTACAGATGATTCACTGATTTGTGTCTATTTTTATGTGTGAATTATTAATTTTGATATGCAGAAATGGTTATTTAGTCTTCTTTTTGGCTTTAAATCAATAAAAATCAAAAATAATGTACTGAAAATTTGGCTCGTACCTACATGTTTTTGTTATTTTGCACCCGATTTGAACCATCAAACAACTAATCAACCGATATATGCCTAAGAATCTTGTCATAGTAGAGTCCCCTGCCAAAGCTAAAACCATAGAAAAATTTCTTGGAAAAGACTATCAGGTAATGTCCAGTTTTGGACACATACGCGATCTGGCGGAAAAAGGAATCGGTATCGATTTTGAAAATAATTACGAGCCGCAATATGTAGTTTCAACAGATAAGAAGAAGCTGGTGTCAGAATTAAAGAAAGCTACCAAGGATTCGGAAACGATATGGTTGGCTTCCGATGAGGACCGCGAGGGAGAAGCTATTGCCTGGCACTTGTACGAAGAGCTGAAACTCAAAAAAGAAAATACACGCCGCATTGTTTTTCATGAAATCACAAAAGAAGCTATTCTTCACGCTATCGAAAATCCTCGTGATATCGATGTGAATTTGGTGGATGCACAACAAGCCCGCCGTGTGCTTGATCGTATTGTTGGTTTTGAACTCTCGCCTATTTTGTGGCGCAAGGTTCGTCCATCATTGTCGGCTGGACGTGTACAATCGGTAGCTGTTCGCCTGATTGTGGAACGCGAACGCGAAATTAATCAGTTTAGCGCCGAAGCCAACTACCGTGTAAGTGCTGTGTTTACTTCTGTTGATGTAAATGGCAAAGCTGTAGAGTTGAAAGCCGAACTGCAACAACGTTTTGCTACTAAAGCCGAAGCGCAGGCATTTTTAGAAACATGTAAAAACGCTCAATTCAGCGTTGACAATATAATTACTAAGCCGGCCAAGAAATCACCGGCACCACCTTTTACTACTTCTACTTTACAGCAGGAAGCTGCTCGTAAACTTGGGTTCTCGGTAGCTCAAACCATGCAAGTAGCACAGCGACTTTACGAAGCCGGTAAGATTACCTACATGCGTACCGACTCGGTAAACCTGTCGGATTTAGCATTGGGTACTTCAAAAGCTGAGATTATCAGCATGGCTGGACCAAAATACGTTCATATTCGTAAGTTCACAACTAAATCAAAAGGAGCCCAGGAAGCACATGAGGCTATTCGTCCATCGTATATGAATGCGCATACCGTGGAAGGAACTTCGCAGGAAAAACGCTTGTACGAACTTATCTGGAAGCGCACCATTGCTTCGCAAATGGCAGATGCCGAACTGGAAAAGACATCTATTTATATCAGTGTTTCGGGCAGTCCGCTTCAGTTTGTATCTTCGGGTGAAGTGATTGTATTCGACGGTTTTCTGAAAGTGTATATTGAATCTACCGACGATGATACCGACGCGGAAAACGAATCGTTGTTGCCAGCCATGAAGAATGGTGAGAAGCTACAATCAACCGAAATTGTTGCGCAGGAGCGCTTTTCGCAAAAACCACCACGCTACGGCGAAGCCAGTCTGGTGCGTAAAATGGAAGAACTGGGAATTGGACGTCCTTCTACTTATGCCCCAACCATTTCTACTATTCAAAACCGTTTGTATGTAGAAAAAGGCGATCGCACAGCTGAAAAACGTGAGTATAACGTACTCAAACTTAAAGCCGGAAAGATTACCGATAAGATAAAAGAAGAAAATACAGGAGCCGAAAAATCCAAACTGTTCCCTACAGATATAGGTACAGTGGTGAATGACTTCCTGACCGAATATTTCCCCGAAATCCTGAATTATAACTTTACAGCTGATGTTGAGAAAGAATTTGATAACATTGCTGATGGAGATATTAAATGGACGGTGGCTATTGATAAGTTCTACAAAAAGTTCCACCCAATTGTGTTGGATACTATGCAGAATTCTGAACGTCAGGTGGGTGAACGTATTTTGGGTGTTGATCCAGCCAGTGGTCGTCAACTTTCAGTAAAAATTGGAAAATACGGGCCGTTAGCCCAGATTGGAACGGTTGAAGAAGAAGAAAAACCCGTTTTTGCTTCGCTTCGCAAAGAGCAATCTATCGAAAGCATTACGCTGGAAGAGGCTTTGGATTTGTTCAAGCTTCCCCGTCAGGTGGGTGAATTCGAAGGAAAGGTAATGACAGTGGCTATTGGCCGTTTTGGCCCTTATATCCGCCATGATGCAACTTTCTACTCTTTGCCAAAGACTGATGACCCAATGGAAGTCTCAACCGAACGCGCTATTGAGATTATTGAAGAAAAACGCGAAGTTGAGAAAAATCGCATTATCCAAACTTTGGGCGAAAATGGCGAGATTCAGGTATTGAACGGTCGTTTTGGACCTTATTTTACTTGCGATAAAGTCAACTATAAAATTTTCCCGAAAGGAACTGACCCATTGACCTTGACGCTTGAAAGATGTCTGGAGTTAATAGCCGCACAGCCCGAAGCTGCCAACAAAAAGAAACCATTTGGACGGAAAGCCGCTGCGGCAAAGACCGAAACTAAGGAGAAACCGAAAGCTAAACCAAAGGCTAAGGCCAAACCAGCAGCCAAAAAGAAGTAATCAAAATAAAGAATTATGCGAAACACATTAATACTGTCGCTTCTGCTGATAAGTAACTTGTTTGCAGGAGCTCAAACACTTTCATCAACCGAAGGTAAATCGGCGCTGGTATATTCATTGCCAAAAACGAGATTTACTATTGAACTTGAAATTGAGAAAATAAGCCAGAAACCTGGTGCTTTTTACCGTTATTCGGAGCGCTATCTGGCAACTACCAACGTGATAACTGCCGAAAAAACTACTTATCGGTTGAAATCGGTTGCGGTAAAAGCTATTGCTTTGCCTGATTCTGCACGAACATTTCAGCTTATACCAGACAAAAACTCACAATTGACCCATTTGTCTGTGGATGCACAAGGAATTCTATTGGGAATAAATGTTTCGGCTCCAAAAGAGAAAAATATTGTTGTAAATAAAACTATTTTCAATAATAATCCACCTGTAAGTAATCTGCTTCCTTTAGGCGAAGAATACATGATGGCTGGTTCGGAAGCCAAGCTTGCCGAAGGAGCTGCGAAACAAATTTACCGTATTCGCGAAAGCCGATTGGGATTGTTGACTGCCGATGTAGAAAAATTGCCTGCTGATGGAGCTTCCATGAAATTAATGCTTGATGGCCTTGATAAAATGGAAAAGCAACTCACCGAATTATTCGTTGGTAGTACTAATACTGATGTGCAAATTCAAAAAATACAATTTACTCCGTCTACAGCGCTAAATAATGAAGTTCTTTTCCGCCTTTCTACACTAAGAGGGCTTGTTGCGGCTGATGATTTAAGTGGAATGCCATATTACATAACCGTTAAGCCACAAGCTGTACTGCAAAGTACTACCGACTCGAAATCAAAATCAGAAAAGGCCGGGCTGTATTATGTATTACCGGCTGTTACGGCTATTACTATTAGTGACGGAATAAATACTAATTTTAATGGTCAGTTTAATGTGCCTCAGTTAGGTAAATTGGTATCATTACCCGAAAGCTTATTTGAACAAAAACAACTAAAAGTAAGAATTGATCAACATACCGGTAGGTTGCTCAGAATAGAATAAAATACACATTTGTCCTCCCTGTAAAAACAGCATTGTCCCAATCCGGACAGTGCTGTTTTGCGTTGTAGTTGATTTATCTACAATATACGATAATTTTTACACATTTATAGAATAAAGACTGTCTACTTTTGTCAGGATGATTGAATGGAACTTCAATTATCTGAAACCAAACCTCGTTGTGAGGAAATAAGTTTCAAACTATTAATACTATAACAATCAATTACGTATGAAAAAAACACTTTACTTTCTAATTCTTGTCCTGCTTGCGGCATTTACTCAGGCTAATGGACAAACGGTGAAAAACAATTCCCAGTCTCAGTCTTCAACGACTTTGATTGACGTTTGGGATTTTGGTGCTGAGCAACTCAATTCAGCCATTTACAACAACCAGCTTAATGTTTCAATTATTAATGCCTGGTATCCGGTAACTTATGTTGTAGGGTCTGTTAATACGACCAATGTGTTGCCTTCAACATTTACAGTAGGTATCCTAAAGTGGACTGGAGGTGCAAATGACAGACTCCGAACAGCAAATACAAGCTTGACCCGCTATGACTCACCAGCTGTATCGACTATTGCCGATACTACATTGGCAGGTTATCTTTATGTAAATTCAGCTGGAGTGTCAACCAGATATTTCACACTGACACTGACCGCAGATGATGAAGTTACACTGTATGTGAAAAATGGCAGTGGAACAGGTCGAATGAACTTTGTATATATAGGTAGTGGGGGTGTGGCTCAAGCTGACATTACTGCTGCCGCAGCAATTCCTACAACGGGAGCAGTGGTGAAGTTTGTGGCGAAAAACTCAGGAGATTATAAAATATACGATAGTGTGGATAAGCCATTTTATTGTCGTATCCTGCGTAAAGCTGCAACTTACAAGACTATAACAGGTACTATAAATACGACAGAGGGAGCTGATATTCCTGCCGGATATGGTGTCACATTTACAAATGCAGCTGGCAAATCATGGACTTCTACAGTTGCCAATGATAATACATATAGCATTAGTGTGCCTTCAGGATATAACTACAATGTATCATTAGCGAATGCTAACGGATATGTAATTACTACTTCTAAAATAGCTAATGTGACTGACGCCTCTAGTACGTTTGATCTTTCTATAAAAAAAGTAAGTTTATTTACAGTGAGTGGTGCTGTTACAGGACTTGTGACTTCTATTTCAAAACTCGGACTTACATTTACTCCCTCAGCGGCTTCGAGCTACACACCTGAACCGGTAATTAATACCACTAACTCAACTTACACTGTCCAGTTGGAGGCTAATAACACTTATACTGTTGCAGCTACTGGTGTGAACGATTTTTCCATTCCTGATAATTCCATTACTATGGCTCAGGCTGATGTTGCAAAAGACATCATATTTGCAGCAAAACCTGTATATGCTATAACAATAGATGCATCTTCGTTGACATCAACTCAACAAGCAGCACTTACAACTACATTCACCAACCTGAATGAGTCGGGTTACTCGTATACATTTGCCCCCGGTGCAAGTATTTCGCTTCGCGATGGTACTTATGCTATTTCTTGTAGTGGCTTGTCGGCTTATCCATTGCAACTCGGACTTACGTCCAATTTGAAAGTGAATGGTGCACCGGCTTCTAAAACACTGGCATTTTCGCAGGTAACAAACTGGTCGTTTGATGATGCTACCATTACAGCTTCTACTGCTTCTTATAAAGGAATGTTGTTTACTGGAACGGTTGCAAATGAAATTGCAAAAGGTCATTTGTTAATGAGTAGCACGGCAACAGTAAAAGTGCCGGTAAATCCTGGTCAAAAGGTGATAGTTACTTATTATTATTCAGCTAACTTTACCATTGATGGTGGAACCGCAATTACTACAGCCAGTTCAAGCACTACCTTACTTGAAACTACACAATATACTTATCCCGGAACTTCAGCAGGTGTTGTAACTCTTGCAAATGTGTCGGGTACAACTTATATTACCGATGTGACAGTTGTAAACACAATACCTTATGCTGCTACTATTACTGTGGGAGCTGATAAAAATTACCAGACAATTAATGCAGCTTTAGCAGCAGCCCGTGCCATGGTTCGTCCGAATAAAGAGCGCGTGAAAATAATGATTGATCCGGGTAATTATGAAGAAATGCTTGTTGTAGACGTGGATAGTGTATCACTGATTAATGCTTCATCCACTCCATCTATTGGTTTGTTGAGTCAGGGAGTAAGTATTGACCCCAATGCCGTGAGAATTACTTCGTACTATGGCCACGGATATAATTATTATAGTATGGGTACAAACCAGCAATGGAATGCCGATGCGTTGCGCGTGAACAAAGAAA
>Ga0302215_10001992_pt1 | contig 14253 bp, 13 predicted proteins | sample II_Fen_N3_1_FD_194580 | JGI IMG/M metagenome (GOLD analysis project Ga0302215, IMG submission 194580) | Peat permafrost microbial communities from Stordalen Mire near Abisko, Sweden - II_Fen_N3_1 | ecosystem: Environmental > Terrestrial > Soil > Wetlands > Permafrost | place: Sweden: Abisko...
ATCTTCATTCTATTATCTTAATCAAAACCAGTACCGCTATTCGTTTATTATATGAATGTTGTACTTTCTACATATAAAAATACAAAAAAAGCATGATCGCAACAGTATAGAAATGTTGAAATCATGCTTTGATGTTATGGAGAATATTTTTAAAAGGTTACATCCAATCCTACATAGAAATTGGCTTTCATAATCGGAGCGTAAACCATTCCGCCATCAAAATAATTTCCGAAAGGATTTCTAAAATCTACAATTGCATTTTTTTGATTGTAAGAAGTCAGGTTTTCACCACCGAAATAAGCTCTGATCTTGTGGTTGAAATTTCTCGAAATCTGTGCATTCAAAACCGCATAAGATTCTGAATACGTCGGAATCTGAAATTCTTCGGGATTGCTTGCTGTATTTGGAAGTCTTTGTTTTCCAACCGCATTTAAAGTCGTGTCAAAACTCCAAAAAGCTCCTTTTCCACTTTTGTTTGTAGAATAAGCTAAGTTTACAAAACCTCTGTGCTTCGCCATAAACGGAACCTGTCTTCTTCCGTCAATATAATCAGCCTGAACGTCATAATATTTGTAAGCCAGCCTCACTTCAAAGTTTTTGAAAGGGGTAAAATCCCACTGCGTCTGAAAACTGTTTGCGAAAGATTTTCCTTCTAAATTGTAGAAAGTCAATTGTTGAGGTGATCGGTCTAGATCTACTAAAACCTGATCCTGAAAATCTGTTCTGAAAAAATCTGCCATCAAAGTAGATTTTCTTCCGAATAGTTTGAATTCCTGCTGCAAACTTGCACCATAATTCCATGCGATTTCTGGTTTTAAGCCATAAATATTTCCACCGTTCTGTAAGATTTGAATATTTCTGTTGGAAGCAAAATACTGTTGGTTTTCGGCAAAAACAGATGCAGTTCTGAAACCTCTTCCAGCTGACAATCTTAAAATCGTCTGTGGCGTAAAATCATACTTAAAATTCAATCTCGGTGTAAATTGGGTTCCGGCTAAATTATGAAAATCGGCTCTTGCACCTGCAACTAAGGTGTATTTCAAACCAGTTAAAGTATATTCTGCAAAAATTCCGGGAACGACTTCGTTTCTTCTGAAATTGTCTGTCAGATAATCTTCATTGTAACTGTCGTACATAAAGCTCGCTCCGGTTTTATATTTATGATTGGTATTTCCAATGATGCTTTCAAAGATTAAATTTGAATAATAGGTGTGTTGCTTTCCTGAATAATTTCGCAAGCCAAAAAAGCTTTCCTGCTGATGATAGACATATTGATTCATCCAACCCAAACTCTGGTAAGGTTTTCCTTTAAAAACATAACCTGTTTTGTTCCAGACCTGAAATCTTGAAATGTCGATTCCTACACCATAAGCAGTTTGATCTTCCTGATCTACTTGTTTATTAAAAGCAGTTTGTCCTGCAGTTCTTTCATCTTTCACGAAATTTATCCCAAAGTGCGAGCCGAAACCTGATTTTTCTAAGTCGTTAAAATTCAACAAATAAGCTGCGTTGATCTGAGATCCTTTTGGTCTGTCGAGAAAACCATCATCATTCATATCGGTATTTCCGAAAGTTCCGTTTCCGTGCAGTAAAAATGTTTGTGTCCAATTTTCATTGATCGGGGCAACGTGAGTGATATTTGCTTCTGCTCTTCCGTTGAAATCTGAGAATAAATTTAAAGATGTCTTAGGTTTGTCCGAACTTTTAATCAATTCTGTATTGATTTGTCCTGTAATGCTTTCGTAGCCGTTTGTAACGGTACTTCCGCCTTTTGTCAACTGAATACTTTCAATCCAGCGTCCTGGAATCAGATTTAAACCATACGCTGAAGCAATTCCTCTGATCTCAGGTAAAAGTTCTTTGGTTAAACTCGTATATTTTTGATCTAAGCCCAACATTTTCAGCTGCTTCGTTCCGGTTACTGCATTGTTGAAAGAAACGTCTACGGTTGCATTGGTTTCAAAACTTTCAGATAAATTGCAACATGCCGCTTTTAATAATTCTTTTGAGTCAATATTAAAAACCAGACCTGCATCTTTCTTGCTAATTGAAGTTGCCGCTTTTGAAGCCGATACTTTTACCTCTTCAATGTTCTTTTCATTGCTGTTTCCTGCTTCTGTTGCTTCAATATGTTTTTGATTTTCAGCTTCTTTGCTTTTTTCATCAGAATGCACTTCTGCTCCTTTTTGTCCTAAAGGAATTTCTCTGTCGTAAAGACAACAACCCGGAAGTTTTTTGTAGACAGAATCAGAAGCTTTGTACTTTTCGTTATCATGACCTACATCAGCGATTTTTTTGAGAATTTTATCTGATGAGGTTTTTGAAGAATCAAAATCTAGGATAACGGTTTGTTTTTCTGCATCCCAATTTGCCGAAGTTGCTCCTGCATCTTTTGCTGCTTTTTCGATTCTTGCTTTACAAGATTCACAGTTTCCTTTTACGAAAAATTCGTTTTCTGCTTTTGAGTGATTGTGGTTTTCTGTTGCTGATTCGGTTTTAGGAAGATCTCTTTCATAATGACAACAGCTTGGAAGTTTTTCGTAGGTTTCGTCAGAAGTTTTGAATTTTTCATTATCATGGCCTGCTTCTGCCACTTTTTTCAGAATATCATCAGTTGAAATATTTTCGTTGGTTTCTAATGTAAGTGTTTGATTATCGACTGAATATCTTGCTGCAGAAGCTCCCGCTTTCAGTGCTGTAGTTTCTATTCTTTCTTTACACATCTCACAGTTTCCTTTTACCAGAAACTGGTTTTTATTTAAAGTTTGAGCAAAGATAAATTGTGTAAATAACAGGAATAGGCCAAGAACTATCTTGGTAGTATATAATTTCATTTGTTTAAAATTTAGATTAAATAAAAAAGCGATTCATTAAAACTTTAATGAATGATCGATTGATAATTAACCTAGTTTTGGCGGTTGCCAAATATCTTTTAAACTGTCTGAAATATGGGGATCAGAATATTGAAATTCTAATTTTTTATCAGTTTTAAATGGAGTATGATTGAAAAATACCGTCTTAGCAGCAAGATTTTCAACAAAATTAGTACAGGTTACACAGAACGAGCAACAATCGTCGTTACATGATGATTTGTTTTCTTTTTTTCCGTGATTGCCATGTTCTTTATCACAGCAGCTGTGTTTTTTTGAATCTGATTTGCAGCAATTTTCCTGTGAAGCCTGAGCATAAAAATTATCTTTAGGAATCAACAAAATTCCTAAACAAAAGATAATTAATAAAATCTGGATGTACTTCACGCTGCAAATCTACAAAAAATAATTAAAGTGCTTCACCCACTTTTTTAGCACAATCATGCCAAGGTTGACCATGTGCAGGATTGGTTGCCGGCTTCGGACCAGTATTATTCGCTACAGCTTGAGAAGCAGGAGTCGCCTGGGAAACTACTTGTGGCTGAATATTCTGTGCAGTCGCTTGAGCAGCTGGTTTACTGTTTAAAGGTTGACCAACTTGAATGTCGCATCTATGACCTGGTTGTCCGTGTGGAGGATTCATTCCCGGAGCAGTTTTTACCTGTTTTCCGTTTTGATCAATCATTATTTTTCCTGGACTAACTGCGTTTGGATCTACCTGAACAGAATTATTTCCGTTTACCGTCACGTTTTGAGTTGACGGATTAGTTGCTGCTGTTGTTCCGCCGGCTCCATTCAAAGGCTGACCGACAGGAATATCGCATCTATGTCCCGGTTGTCCATGAGGAGGATTCATTCCCGGCGCAGTTGCAACCGATTGTGAAGCTGGTGTCGCAGTGGAAATTCCTGCCTGATTCAATAATGAAGATTGAGGGGTATTATTAACAATTGAAGCTGATTGTTGCGCTCCTGTTTCGTCTTTTATGTAAGTAGGTTTTTCATCTTTTTTGCAAGAAACAACTAAAATCCCTGCAGCAAAAATTCCTAAAAATATATTTTTCATATGTCGATACTTATTGTTTTTAAAGATCAAATGCAATCGGCAATCCTCATTGGTTTCTGTGTTACCAGATTACAGCGATTTCATAATGAACTTATCGTTAAAAACAAAATTAGCAAAACATTTCGGAATGCTTTGCTAATTTGTATATTATCATGATATTTTAACGTTCGTTTAGTTCTTAACCAAAAGTCTGAAACCTTCCCCATGTACGTTGATGATTTCTAAACCGTCATCTTCTTTCAATAATTTACGAAGTTTTGCAATGTAAACATCCATACTTCTTGCAGTAAAATAATTTTCTTTTTTCCAGATTTTTCTTAATGCTAAATCTCTAGGCATAAAGTCGTTTCTGTGTAGACAAAGCAATTTTAAAAGTTCGTTTTCTTTTGGTGAGAGTTTGTACTCATTGTCGCCCACTTTCAATTGTCTCAACATTGAATCAAAGAAAATATTGCTGATTTTAAATTGCTCCTGCTCATCGTTTTCCAAAGTAGAACTTCTTTGAAGAATTGCTTTGATTTTGTATAAAAGTAATTCAGTATCAAATGGTTTCGTAATGTAATCATCTGCTCCCAATTGATATCCTTTCAATATATCTTCTCTCATATTTCTTGCTGTAAGGAATATGATTGGTTTGTTTTTATCTATTTTTTTTACGTCTTCAGCTAATGAAAATCCGTCCTTTTTCGGCATCATTACGTCAAAAATACAGATGTCAAACTCATTTTCTGTAAATTCTTTCAATCCTTGCTCACCGTCTACCGCCAGAGTTACTTCAAAATTGTTGATAGAAAGGTAATCTTTCAATACCGCTCCAAAACTTTGATCGTCTTCTACTAATAATATTCTGTTGCTCATATCTTGTTTATTTAATTAAATTTTATTTCAATGCATGATTATCTATTATCATTCATTACTAATCATATCTCTAAACCATCGGAAGTTTGATGATAAATGTGCTTCCTCTGTCTTTTTCTGAATCTACAATCACCTGACCTTTATGAAGTTCGATGATTTTCTTTACATAGGAAAGTCCGAGTCCCTGTCCTTTTACGTTGTGAATATTTCCTGTTTCTTCTCGGAAGAATTTTTCAAAGATTTTGGTTCTGTTTTCTGTTTCCATTCCCATTCCTTTGTCAGAAATTTCAATCACATACCAATTGCCTTCATTTCTTGTCTTAACGCTGATTTGTGGTGCTTCGGGAGAATATTTATTGGCATTGTCCAGAAGATTCACCAACATATTTGAAATGTGAAACTCATCAATTTTAAAATTGTATTTCTCAGCATTAAATTCCTGCCTCAGTGTTCCGTTTCTTTGTGTGACGATCAATCCGAATGATTCTGTAGTTCTCTTGATTAGTTCTCTCACATTGGTTTCTCTCAGGAATAATTTCACCTCATTCCTTTCCAGTTTAGACATATTAAGAACATTCTCAACCTGCTTCTTCATCCTCAGATTTTCCTGTTTTATAAGGCTTGAATAATATCTTACTTTCTCAGGATTTGTTGCAATTTTATCATTTGCCAAAGAATCTGTTGCTACAGAAATCGTTGCTAAAGGAGTTTTAAATTCATGAGACATGTTATTGATAAAATCGGTTTTGATCTCTGCAATTTTTTTCTGTCTCATCATATAATTAATGGAAATAATATAAATTCCAAGAATCGTCAATAAAGAAAGAAAAGTTCCTAAAAGCATTGGCCAGTTATTCATCGCTAAAGAATATTCTTTTTTTGGAAAAACTAAAGCTAGAGTATATAATGTTCTTTCTTTTGTGTCTGTAAACAATGGGTAAGAATAAGTATTACCTTCTTTTTTATCTTTAAAAATCTTATTGACTACATTCGTCAATTTACTATTCTTATCCATCACTCCATAACCGAAATTGGCAGATATTCCCTTCATGCTCAATTCTTTGGTGATAATAGAATCTAAAACTTTAGCATCAACACGTTTAGCAATCGGCATACTGTTCGCACTTACCTTTACAAACTCTTTCATTCCCCAATCACCACTTTGGATATCCTGATTGATCTCAGAAGTCAGTTGCTCTCTTTTGGATGTGTCCTTTTTGATTTTATAAGCAGCTTCATCCGTATATAAGGTAGTCAGGCGTAATGAATCTCCTGTTTTGTTGATAGGCAGCTGTTTTTGTTCGATAAGATTTTTAGAATAAACAATTGATCTTTGAGTTCCGGAATCTATCGTTTGCTGGATCGTTGTTAATGATGGTTGTTTGCTGTTCGCTTTGATATTATCTCTGAAGTTTTCATAGTTTTCATTTAAATATTTTTCAACTTCTAATTCAGAAACAGTTTTTGTGGTATTTTCCAAAGCGGTATATACTTTGTTAGAAAACTCTTGTTCGAGCGCTCCATAGTAGCCTTTAAGCCAATAAAACTGCAGTGTTACAAAGACAATAAGTGAGATTGTCATAAAAACTGAGATTATCGGGATGAATTTGTTATTCATTATAATAATTTGTAATTACAAATGTTAAAATTAATTATTTTATGACCATATAAACAAAAAATGCGCCAAAAAATTGTGTTGTGTTTCTTAAAATCGTGTTTTTTAACATTTTTTTGGGAATTACCTAGTTTTTATGAGTGATAATTTCGTTTTTTCAAGTTTAATTTTAAATAAATATATCTAATGAGTTCAGAAATTGTTTTTAATAAAGATTTTGCTGCGAAAAGCATCTATGTAATGAAAGTTTATGATGCGGAAGTTCTTCAAGTTTGGGATCACTTTACGAATCCAGAATTGCTCGATCAATGGTGGGCTCCGAAACCTTGGAAATGTGAAACTGAAAATCTCAACTTTGAAGAAGGTGGAGTTTGGTTGTATTCGATGAATGGTACGGAAGGAGAAAAAATGTATTCGCAAGTGAAATATGGTGAAATCAATGATCACCGAAGTTTCGATGGTGTTGATGCATTTTGTGACGAATCAGGAAAAATCGACGAAAGTTTGCCTCAGACAAAATGGCTTCTAGGTTTTACAGGAGTAGAAGAGGGAACGAAATTATCTGTGAATATGCACTTTCAAACTGAAGAAGATATGAAAAAACAACTGGAAATGGGTTTCGAAGAAGGTTTCAAAATGGGTTTGAATCAGTTGGAAGAACTCTTGAAATAATAAACAAAAAAGGAAAGCGACATTGCTTTCCTTTTTATTTTAAATCAATTCCTCTTCCTGAAAGTAGTGAATAATCGCTTTTTTCATCAAAAGCTGCTGTTCGTTTGGTTTCAGCTCCGGAAGTTTTTCTACTTCTTCAAAATGCGGATATCCGTCTTTGTCGTAATGGGTAAATTTAAAATACCCAAAAGGCTCAAGAAGTCGACAAACTGCAATGTGTAGAAGATTCAATTTATCGTCTTTCGTATATTTTTGTTGTCCGCTTCCTAATTCCTGCACACCAATTAAGAATAAAATAGTGTCAATCTGCGGATGCTTTTCTGTGTCGAAAGTGGTTTCAAAAAATTCTTCAACCTTAGCCCATAATTCTGCTTCTGTCATATTTTAAGAATTTGTATATGATTAAATCAAAGATTTTACGTTTGATTTTAATTAAATTTTATTTTCAAGTTTCATCAAAAACGCATATTCTAATGCATCTTCTTTTAATGATTCAAATCTTCCGCTAGCGCCGCCGTGACCAGAACTCATATCTGTTTTAAACAATAAGAGATTATCATCAGTTTTCAACTCACGTAATTTTGCAACCCATTTTGCAGGTTCCCAATATTGTACTTGCGAATCGTGAAAACCTGTCGTAATCAACATATTCGGATAATCTTTCGCTTCTACATTATCGTAAGGCGAATATTCTTTCATGTAATGATAATATTCTTCGTCATTCGGATTTCCCCATTCATCGTATTCTCCGGTCGTCAAAGGAATGGTTTCATCAAGCATCGTCGTTACAACATCCACGAAAGGAACTTGTGCAACAATACCGTTGAATAGTTGAGGCTCGTAATTTACGACAGCCCCTACCAACAAACCTCCTGCACTTCCTCCCATTGCGTACAAATGTTTTGATGAGGTATAATTTTCTTTAATTAAATATTTCCCGGCATCGATGAAATCGAAAAAGGTGTTCTTTTTAAAGAGCATTTTCCCATCTTCGTACCATTCTCTTCCCAAATATTCACCGCCACGAATGTGCGCAATTGCATAAATAAATCCTCTGTCGAGAATCGAAAGTCTCACATTAGAAAAACTTGCATCAACGGTATGTCCGTAACTTCCGTATCCATATAAAAGAACGGGAGTTTCAGCTGTTTTTTTGGTGTCCTTGTGATAAACTAAAGAAATAGGAATTTTAACTTCCCCATCTCTTGAATCTGCCCAGATTCTTTCAGAAACATAATTTTCTGCGACAAATTTCCCACCCAAAACTTCCTGTTGTTTCAAAAGTTTGGTGGTTTTATCTTTCATATTATATTCGAAAGTAGAACTCGGAACCGTAAGAGAAGTATAACCATAACGCAAAATTTCGGTATTAAATTCTAAATTTAAGCCAATATAAGCAGTATAAGTTGGGTCAGAAAAAGGTAAATCATAAGTTTCTCCGTTTTTCTCATTGATGATTTTGATTTGTAAAAGCCCTTCTTCTCTTTCTTCTAAAACGAGATAATCTTTGAAAATCTCAAAACCTTCCAGCAAAACTTCGGCACGGTGCGGGATTACATCCACCCAGTTTTCCATTCCGCAATTGTCGATTTTGGTTTTTACAATTTTAAAGTTGGTTGCGTCGTCTGCATTGGTAATGATGTAAAATTCATCTTCGTAATGCTCAACAGAATATTCCAAATCATCAATTCTTGGCTGAATCACTTTCCATTCTGCAAAAACATTGTCTGAAGGGATGAAATGATGTTCATCAGAAATCGTACTTGAACTTGCCAGAAAAATATATTCTAAAGATTTCGTTTTAAAAACATTCACGTCAAAAGTTTCATCTTCTTCATGGAAAATTAAAACATCTTCCGAAGAATTTGTTCCTAGTTTGTGTCTGTACACTTGATAAGCACGAAGGCTTTCATCTTTTCGGATGTAAAATATGTGCTCATTATCATTTGCCCAAACAGCTTTTCCTGTCGTGTTTTCTATTTTGTCTGATAGAATTTCACCGCTCTTTAAGTTTTTAAAATTTAAACTATAGATTCTTCTTCCTACATTATCTTCCGAGAAAGAAACCAGTTCGTTGTTCGGACTTACCGCAACATTCGCAACTTCAAAAAATTCCTGTCCTTCTGCCAAAATGTTGACATCCAAAATAATTTCTTCAGGATTCTCCATCGTCTGGAATCTTCTGCAGAAAATAGGATATTCTTTTCCTTCTTCATAACGTACGATGTACCAATATTCATTGAAGAAGTAGGGTAGAGATTCGTCATCTTTTTTGTAACGGGCTTTCATTTCCTCATAAAGATCTTCCTGAAAAGCTTGCGTTTCTTTCATCATTGCTTCTTCATAAGCATTTTCTTCTTCCAGATATGCAACGACTTCAGGGTTTTCTCTGTCATTCATCCAGAAATAATTGTCTGTTCTTTTATCACCGTGAATTTCGAGTATATTTTCTATTTTTTTTGCTTGTGGAGCTTTCATCAGAAATTTTTAATTTTAAATTGAATAAAACTTAATGCAAAAACTGCACTTCTATATGATATTTTATTCAATATTAATTTTTGTTCAAATTTAACTAAAAAAAAGCCATCTTTCCTTTGAACGAAAAGACGGCTGTATGGTTTAAAGTTTGAAAAACTATTTGTGCAAACTTTTAATGTATTTTTCAAGTGCCATTGTCATCGATGGTGTTTCTTTTGTAGGCGCCATCAAATCTATTTTTAATCCTGCTTCTTCCGCTGCTGCTGAAGTTGTAGGTCCAAAAACTCCTATTTTTGTATCTTCCTGTTTGAAGTCTGGGAAGTTTTGCTGTAAAGATTTAATTCCTTGAGGGCTGAAGAAAATCAACATGTCGTAGTCATTGATATTGATATCTGTCAAATCACTGCAAACCGTTCTGTACATGATTGCTCTTGTCCACTGAATATTTGCTGAGTCTAAAGTTTTCGGAATATCCGCACTCAAAACATCAGATGAAGGCAGTAAGTATTTCTCAGCAGGAAATTTCTTAAACAACGGCAAAAGATCTGCGAAATTTTTCTCTCCAAAACTGATCTTTCTTTTTCTATAGACGATATGTTTTTGAAGATAATTTGCAATTGCCTCAGATTGACAAATGTATCTCATTGTATCAGGAACAGAAAATCTCATCTCTTCTGCTAATCTGAAGTAATGATCTATTGCGTTTTTACTGGTAAAAATAATACCTGTATACTGCGTTAAATCTATTTTCTGAGTTCTTAACTCTTTATTGTCAACTCCTGCGACGTGGATAAAAGGACGAAAATCAATCTTTATTTTTTCCTTTTTTGCAATTTCCAGATATGGAGAAGACTCACTAGGTGATGGTTGAGAAACCAATATAGACTTTATTCTCATCATGTACTTTTATTAAATAAATAATAACTTCCAAAGCAGCAACAAAGGTGCTATTTGAAGCGTGCAAATATACAAAAATTTATAATACCATTTTTGAGGTAAGATGTTGTTTCTGTGAAATAAGTAGAAAAATACTTTGAAAACGAAAACAAACATGAAAAAATAAAAATAATACAGAAAAGCTTCATTTCTGTCGATAGGGAAATAATAGTGGGTTATGCACAATATAATCACTAAAATAGAGAGGATGAAGTGGAATTTTGTAGAGGTAAAATAGAAAATACTCCATTTTTTCCCGTCGCCGATACTTTGGTAAAATAAAAATCCTAACGTAGTTCTGACGAAATAAAATAACGAAACAGCCGTTAAACAGTAACCAAATTTATTCATCTGATACCCTAAAATTTTCAATTTTGCTGCATATTCTGGTACAACAGGAATATATTGCGATATCAAAACTGCCAAACTTAACGTCATTACACACGACGTGATGATCCAGCTTGGTAAATTATTGCTGGAATCAAAATACTTTTGCAGAAGAAAATCTTTGAGGTTGGCTTCTCTTTCTATAACATTCATCATGAAGATATAAAGGAAAAGACATCCTATCAATATAAAAACTACCCAATCATTATTTTCGGGTATTCTTATTTGGTTGGTAAAACTATGTGATATAGGCAACGGGAAATTTTTTGCAAAATTATAGATTATTTTGTATAAAATAAAAAGCTTAAATAACTTATCTTTGCAAATTGAAATGAAAAAACTCGTCATCATTCCAACTTACAACGAAAAGGAGAATATCGAAAAGATAATTTCTGCTGTTTTTGCATTGGAGCAAGAGTTTCATGTTTTGGTTGTAGACGATTCTTCGCCCGATAAAACGGCAGATATCGTCAAAGAACTTCAGAAAAAACATCCTCACACATTGCATTTGTCGATAAGACACATTAAAGATGGGTTAGGAAAAGCCTATATTCATGGGTTTAAATGGGCATTGCAAAATAATTACGACTACATTTTTGAGATGGATGCCGATTTTTCTCACAATCCGAATGATTTACCAAAACTTTTTGAAGCTTGCAAGAATGCCGATATGGCAGTTGGGTCTCGTTATTCTAAAGGGGTGAATGTGGTCAATTGGCCGATGGGAAGAGTTTTGTTGTCTTATTTTGCTTCAAAATATGTTCGATTCATTTTAGGACTTTCAATTCATGATACTACAGCAGGTTTTGTTTGCTTCTCAAGGAAAGTTTTAGATGAAATTGGTTTAGATAATGTAAAATTGAAAGGATACGGTTTTCAGATCGAAATGAAATTCAGAACTTTTAAAAAAGGTTTCAAAATTGTAGAAGTTCCTATCATTTTTACCAACAGAGAATTAGGTGAAAGTAAAATGAACGGTGGAATTATACACGAAGCGGTATTTGGTGTTTTAAATTTAAAATGGAAATCAATAATCAATAAATTATGAGCAGACTGATCGGGTTTTTTATGTTCTTGTTTTTGGTTTCTTGCAGCGAATACATCGATAAACCAAAAAATCTTCTTGATACTGATAAAATGTCTGAAATTATGGCAGATTTGTCAATTAATGATCAGGTAAGTAATACGTATCAGGGAAAAAATTTAGAAAGCGGAACAAGATATATCCTTAAAAACCATCATGTAAAAGCTGACGATTTTGTTGAAAGCTATAAATATTATGTGGCAAAAGGAAAAATGAATAAGATTGTGGACGATGCGCAGGAGATTCTTCTCGAGAAAGATCCCAAAGCGAAGGATTTTGTGAAAAGTAAAACAACTCCCAAAACAGATCTTCCCAAATTAGTAAAGTAAATATGCAGCAATTTTTTAAGATAGAAAAAACTTCGCAGGGAAAAGCCAGAGCCGGAGAATTGGTAACAGATCATGGAGTGGTGCAAACTCCGATTTTTATGCCGGTAGGAACTGTTGCAAGTGTGAAAACGGTACACCAGAGAGAATTAAGAGATGATATAAAAGCTCAGATTATTTTGGGAAATACCTATCATCTGTACCTTCGTCCCGGAATGGAAGTAATGCAGGAAGCAGGAGGTTTGCATAAATTTATGAATTGGGATCTTCCGATTCTTACAGATTCAGGTGGTTTTCAGGTTTTTTCACTTTCAGGCACTAGAAAAATGTCTGAGGAAGGAGTGAAATTCAAATCTCATATCGACGGAAGTGTACATTTGTTCACTCCGGAAAAGTCGATGGAAATCCAAAGACAAATCGGAGCAGATATTTTCATGGCTTTTGACGAATGTGTTGCCTATCCGGCACACTATAATCAGGTGAAAAAGTCTATGGATATGACGCATCGCTGGTTAAAAAGATGCATGGATTGGAATGAAAAAAATCCTGAATTATATGGTTACAAGCAAAGATTCTTCCCAATTGTTCAGGGTTCTACGTATTCAGATTTAAGAAAAATTTCGGCGGAAGTTATTGCAGAAGCTGGTGCAGAAGGCAATGCTATTGGTGGACTTTCTGTTGGCGAGCCGGAAGATGAATTATACAGAATTACTGATGAGGTAACCGATATTTTACCAAAAGACAAACCACGATATTTGATGGGAGTAGGAACTCCGTGGAATATTTTAGAATCAATCGGACTCGGAATTGATATGATGGATTGCGTAATGCCTACAAGAAATGCAAGAAACGGTATGCTTTTCACTTGGCAAGGCGTCATGAATCTTAAAAACGAACGATGGAAGAAAGATTTTTCGCCTCTGGATGAGTTTGGGACAAGTTTTGTAGATAGAGAATATTCTAAAGCGTATGTACGTCATTTATTCGTTTCGAAAGAGTATTTGGGAAAACAAATCGCTTCTATTCATAATCTTGCATTTTACTTAGATTTGGTAAAAGTAGCCAGAGAACATATTTTAGCAGGAGATTTCTACGAGTGGAAAAACTCTGTGGTTCCTGTTTTAAGACAAAGACTTTAAAATTTCAGAATGTTTAAAATCATAGACAGATATATCATCAAAAAATACCTTGGAACTTTCAGTTTCATGTTGATTTTGCTGTCTATTGTAGTTTTGGTGATCGATGTACAGCAGAAAATTCCCAGAATTGAAAAAGCTACTGAAATTGATGCAAAACTGAATCTTACTTATTTCCTGATTCATTTTTATCCTTTCTGGATCATTAATCTTGTTGTCACTTTCTTAGCTATTCTTGTTTTTATTTCGGTGATTTATTTTACCTCGAGAATGGCAAATAATACCGAAATTGTTGCAATTATCAGTAGTGGTGCGAGTTTTCACAGATTTGCAAAACCTTATCTGCTTACTTCTTTATTGATTGCGTTGATATCGCTTGTGGTAAATCATTTCGTTCTTCCTTGGGCAAATATTAAGAAAAATGAGCTTGAAGCTTATACATATAACCAGACAAATAAAGATAAAATTCTTGGTACAGCTCCCGTTTCAGCACAGTTAAGCAAAACGGAATATATATTTGTTAACTCATGGAATAAGAGGGAAAACAGAGGTTACGGCTTTGTCTATCAGAAGTTTGACAAAAGCAGAAAAATGATTTATGAACTGAAAGCAAATGATGCCTTTTGGGATCCTGCCAAAAAACAGTTTGTACTCAATAGTTTTCTGGAAAAAACCATCAATAAAGATGATTCTGAAAAATTAGGAAATGGTTTTGAAATAAGAAAAAGTTACGGACAAGCTCCTGAAGAATTATTTCCAAATGAACTTTTGGGTCAGAATAAAACGACTCCAGAGCTTTTAAAGTTCATTGATCGGGAAAAAGAAAAA
>Ga0302215_10001994_pt1 | contig 14244 bp, 12 predicted proteins | sample II_Fen_N3_1_FD_194580 | JGI IMG/M metagenome (GOLD analysis project Ga0302215, IMG submission 194580) | Peat permafrost microbial communities from Stordalen Mire near Abisko, Sweden - II_Fen_N3_1 | ecosystem: Environmental > Terrestrial > Soil > Wetlands > Permafrost | place: Sweden: Abisko...
CTCATTACAAATGTGAGCCCCATCCTGCCCCATGATGAAAAAATCCACCTGAGATTCGGGTCGACCGCAGAAACTGCAATTCTTATTGTTTTTAGCCATTTATTTCTTTTTCTCGTTAAATAAAATCTTGTCGATCATTCCGTATTCAAGTGCTTCTTCGGAATTCATCCAATAGTCGCGGTCTGAATCTTTTTCAATCCGGTCGTAAGGTTTTCCTGAATGATCGGCAATAATGGTATACAATTCTTTTTTCAATTTTTGAATTTCACGTGCTGTAATTTCAATGTCGGAAGCCTGACCTTGTGCACCACCCATGGGTTGATGAATCATGATACGTGAATGTTTCAATGCTGAGCGCTTTCCTTTTGCACCGGCAACCATAAGAACTGCACCCATCGAAGCGGCCATACCAGTACAGATAGTAGCAACATCGGAACCAATAAACTGCATGGTGTCGTAAATGCCCAATCCTGCATAAACCGAACCACCGGGAGTGTTCAGATAAATAGAAATATCTTTGCCCGGATCAGACGAATCCAAATAAAGTAATTGAGCCTGAATTACATTTGCTGTGTAATCATCAACCTGTGTTCCCAGAAAAATAATGCGATCCATCATCAAACGGGAAAAAACATCCATTTGAGTCACGTTCAGTTGACGTTCTTCCAAAATGGAAGGAGAAATATAATTGCTGGTAATATCGGCATATTTATCTAATGCCATTCCATTCATACCAAGGTGTTTGGTAGCATAAAGTCGAAAATCGTTCTTGTTCATAATGTTATGAGTTAGAAAGTTTATAACGTTTTTAAAGACAGAAAATCAGTTTATTGTCAAAAATCAGACCGAATAATCAACCTGACAAATAGTCAACGAACCTATTGAATTGAAAAAGGTTTTTAACCTCTTCTAAAAATGTGAAACAAAGATATAACTATTTTGTTTAATTTTTTAGCAGTTAAAAACCTTTTCGGCAAAACGATTGAAAAGCAATTATTTTGCCTCAAACATTTTGTTGAATTCTTCAATTGAAACTTCCTTATTTTCAAGTTTTACAGCTTCTTTTACCACTGCAATAACTTTTTCTTCGGCTACTTTGTCAATCATGCTCTTCAAAGTTTCTTCTTTTTTCATCATGTCTTTGGCATAATTTGCAAGCATTTCGTCTTCCACACCAATCATTCCGTATTGAGCAAATTGAGCTTTTGCAATTTTCTTTGCATATTCTTCAACGTCAGCAGGCTCCACTTTTATGTCGCTTGCTTTTGTCAATTTGTCTTTGATTAGATGCCATTTCAAATCGGCAATCATTTTAGGATAATCTTCTTCCAGCGTTTCTGCGGTCAGATTTTCGTTCGATGACAATACCCAACGTTTTAAAAATGCTTCAGGGAACGTAACATCGTTGTATTTTTCAACCAGCATATCTTTAGCATCCATTCCGAATTTATATTCGCTGTCTGCAACCAAAGTCTCCTGAATGTTTTCTTTGATTTTTGCCTTGAATTCTTCAATGCTGGTTACAGTTCCTTCACCATAAACCTTGTCAAATAATTCCTGATCAATTTCCGATTCGTGATAGCGGGTAATACTTTCTATTTTCAGCTGGAAATCAGCAACAATTGTCTTAGCAGCATCTTTCGAAATTTTCAGCATGGAACTGATTTCTGTTTCGTTGTCAAATGCTTTTGCAGGATTGAAAGTAATAACATCTCCTTTTTTTGCTCCAACGAAAAGTGTTTTCTGATCAGCATCTTTCATATAAGCCGGAGTAAGTGTTGCATCTTTCACTTTAATTCCATCTTCGTTTACTTTGCCGTTTGCCATTTCAAGCAATTCGCCTTTCAACATATCTTTTTCTTCAACAACTTCTTCCTGAATGTATTTTCCGTAGCGACCGGTGTACGATTTTACCTGATTTTCAATCATTTCTTCGCTGACCGTAATGTTGTAGTATTTAACTTTATCTTTTTTGGTCAATTCCACTTCCAATTCCGGAGCAATTCCCAAATCAAAAATAAATTCGAAATCTTCCTGAGAATCGAAATCAATGGATTGTTGTTCAGTTTCATTTGGCATTGGTTCACCCAAAATATTCACATTATTCTCGCGAATATAATTGTACAGATTATCAGAAACCAATTTGTTGATTTCTTCAGCCAATACGGCTTTACCATACATTTTTTTTACCAAACCTGCAGGCACCATACCCGGTCTGAATCCGGGAATGTTCGCTTTTTTGCGATAATCGCGTAAGGTTTTGTCTACTTTTTCGGCATAATCCGTTTTTTCAATGCGTACTGTTACGATTGCATTGTTTTGATCGAGGTCTTTTCTGACAATATTCATACGAAAATAATTTGTTTTTTAAATCTTGTATGGAACTCGTCCTTTCAGGACTCATTTCATACTATATTAATTGTGTAATTTTCTGATTCTTATCCATTTCGGATTGGGGTGCAAAGGTACAAAAAAAAGAGATACGACCTACTTTTTGTCGCAAAAATTTATTTTATAGTTCTGCATTGATTTCCAATGGATTTAAAAAATGCGGAAGAAAACCTGTCTGGCTTTCTTCCGCATTAATCATCTATATATCATTTCTTTTGAAAATCTAAAACAAATAAACAAGGTTTATTGTGAAAACTCTGTTTGTTGCAAAGGAAGGTATCGGGATTAAGGTGTTGGTAAAAGAAGTATTTCTAACACCCTGACTCCAGGCAGTTCCAAGTTGAACTTTCTTAAACAACTCTAATCCAGCACCGAGATTGAATCCGTAATCCACATGATCCATAAAACTCTGAAAAGTTTCATTTTGAACAACATTTGCAATTTCGTCTACCGTTTTTCCGCTCAAAGCATAACCACCGTAAACCCCGGCAATTCCATATATGCCTATAAAGCCTAAAGTTAACCGATACCTCAAATTTAAAGGAACCTCAACATAACTCAATTCCCTGTAACCCTGTTTGATCACATCGGCGACACTGGAACTATCGCTGAACGAGCTCCCTTTTTGTGACAATAAGGCTCCAACTTCCACACCAAAACCTGATTTCTTTGGCATAATCTGATAAACCAATCCTATTTGGTAACCCGTCAAATTATTCGAACTAAACGCTGATGCAATATTCGATTGAGTAAATGATTTAATTTCGTTTGCCATATTTAATCCGCCTTTAATCCCAAATTGAGCATAAATACCGGACGTACAAGCCAATAAAATTAAAACAAGAATGTGCCTGATTTTCATAATTAAAAAAGAATAAAACTATACAATAGTGATGCTAAAACGTGGCTTTAGTTTATTATTGTGCAATTAATACTTTATAAACTATTTTACATTTACTATAAGCTATTTTCTCGTCATCCGTTTGCGTTCGTTTTCGTCGAGATAAATTTTCCGCAAACGGATACTCGAAGGTGTAATCTCAACATATTCGTCTTCCTTGATGTATTCCAGCGCTTCTTCCAGACTGAAAACTATTGGTGGAATCAACTTGGCTTTATCATCAGCTCCTGAAGCACGCATATTAGTGAGTTTCTTTGGCTTAGTAACATTTACAACCATGTCACCTTCTTTTGCACTTTCGCCAACAACCTGACCTGCGTAAATTTCATCTTGTGGAAAAACAAAAAACCGTCCACGATCCTGAAGCTTGTCCAATGAATAAGCAAAAGCTGTGCCACCTTCCATAGCTATAATAGATCCGTTATTTCGTTTTTCGATATTTCCTTTAAAAGGTTGGTATTCCAAAAAGCGGTGCGACATAATAGCTTCACCTGCCGAAGCGGTCAAAACGCTATTTCTCAAACCAATAATTCCACGTGAAGGAATTAAAAATTCCAATTGAATACGATCATTCATCACTTCCATAGTAAGCATTTCGCCTTTACGCATAGCCACCATTTCAATAATTTTTCCCGAACATTCTTCCGGCAAATTGATAGTCAGTTGTTCAATTGGTTCGCAACGTTTATCATCAATTTCCTTGAAAATAACCTGTGGCTGACCAACCTGCAATTCGTAACCTTCACGACGCATGGTTTCAATCAGCACCGACAAGTGAAGTACGCCACGTCCGTAAACGTGCCAGATATCCGAATCCAGATTTTTTTCAACACGCAAAGCCAGATTCTTATCTAGTTCTTTCATTAAGCGGTCATGAATGTGGCGTGAAGTCACATATTTTCCTTCTTTTCCGAAAAAAGGAGAAGTATTTATAGTGAAAACCATACTCATGGTTGGTTCATCAATGGCAATCGGAGTAAGCGGTTCAGGATTTTGCAAATCACAAATTGAATCACCAATTTCAAATCCTTCAATTCCAACCAATGCGCAAATGTCACCAGATTTTACTTCAGAAGCACGCGTACGACCTAATCCTGTAAAAGTATGAAGTTCTTTGATGCGGCATTTGATAGCTTTACCATCACGTTTTACCAAACTAACATCCATTCCTTCGCGCAAAGTGCCACGATGAACACGACCAACCGCAATACGACCTACATACGATGAATAATCGAGTGAAGTAATCAACATTTGTGGAGTTCCTTCCAGATATTCCGGCTCAGGTATATACTCAATAATTGAGTCGAGTAATGGAATAATGCTGTCAGTCGGCTCTTTCCAGTCTTCTGACATCCAGTTTTGTTTTGCTGATCCGTAAATTGTATGAAAATTAAGCTGATCTTCTGTAGCATCCAGATTATACATCAAGTCGAAAACCATTTCGTGAACTTCATCTGGGCGACAGTTCGGTTTGTCAACCTTATTGATAACAACAATTGGTTTCAATCCCATTTGCAGGGCTTTTTGAAGCACAAAACGGGTTTGTGGCATCGGACCTTCGAATGCATCAACTAACAATAAAACACCGTCAGCCATGTTCAACACACGTTCCACTTCACCACCGAAATCGGCGTGACCCGGAGTGTCAATAATATTAATTTTGTATCCAAGATAATCAATGGATACGTTTTTAGCTAAAATAGTAATGCCCCTTTCGCGTTCGAGGTCGTTATTATCCATAATCAACTCTCCCGCCGTTTCGTTATCGCGAAATAAATGTCCCGCCAATAACATCTTGTCAACCAGCGTAGTTTTTCCGTGGTCGACGTGGGCAATAATAGCAATGTTTCTAATTTTCTGCATGTAACACAATCTTTTTTTTGAGGGTGCAAAGGTAACGAAAATTATTCAAAAACCATTTTATTTGTCGAGTGAACTGAATTTGAGGAGTTAAACATGAGATATTTATGATTTTCGTCTAAATATTATTAAATATAAATCACAAAAACTTACGTAAGGATTTGCATATTAGAAAAAAAGCTGTACTTTTGCAGTCCAATTTTAGCGTAATCTCTGACAGAATAAGTGAGGTCTGTGAATATTGCGCATAATATTAATTTAAACAAAGAGTAATAATGGACTTTATTAAAATTGCCGAACAAGCATTTTTGGTTGACAAAACGCACCCTGAATTCAAAGCAGGTGACACAGTTACCGTTGCTTACCGTATTATTGAAGGTAGCAAAGAACGTATTCAGGAATATCGCGGTGACGTTATCAAAATCGTTGGACACGAAAACAAAAAACGTTTTACCGTTCGTAAAATTTCAGGAAATGTTGGTGTAGAACGTATTTTCCCATTGGATTCACCATTTATCGAAAGTATTACCGTTAATAAACGTGGTAAAGTTCGTCGCGCTAAATTGTATTATTTACGTGCACTTACCGGTAAAAAAGCAAGAATCAAAGAAAGACGCGTGTAATCACTGTCTTTTCAGAAAAAATAAAAAAGAGAAATCCACCTGGGTTTCTCTTTTTTTGTTAGTATCTACTACCAATATTGTGTTTTATTGGTATTCAAAAAAAGAGTATCTTTGCAAATTATATATTTTCGATTTACATTAATTACTTATTACTATACAACATGAATTTATTCAGAGAAACCGGGAGATATATCTTGTTGATGAAGCGGGTTTTTGTTACACCCGATCGGGGAAAGATGTTTTTTCGTCAATTTCCTAAGGAACTTGAAAAACTTGGCTTACAGTCTTTGCCAATTGTAGCCATTATATCAATTTTCATTGGATTTATTATGACTATGCAAACCAAGTTGAACACATCGAACCCGCTTTTGCCGGTTTATACCACAGGTTTAGTTACACGTGATACGTTATTGCTGGAATTTTCATCCACTATTTTATGTCTGATTCTTGCGGGTAAAGTTGGCTCAAATATTGCTTCGGAAATTGGCACTATGCGTATTACCGAACAAATTGACGCACTTGAAATTATGGGAGTTAATTCGGCTAATTACCTGATTTTGCCAAAAATTATAGCTTTTGTGGTTATGATGCCTTTTTTGGTTATCTTTAGTATGGCATTAGGTGTGGGAGGAGGATATTTTGTGGGAGTTCTTACAAACATAATGACAACAGGCGACTATCTTATTGGTATTCAGTATGCTTTCATACCATTTTATGTTTTTTATTCGCTGGTTAAATCTATGTTTTTTGCATTTATCATTTCATCGGTAGCGGCTTATTATGGTTACTATTCTTACGGTGGTGCGCTCGATGTTGGTAAATCAAGTACAAACGCGGTTGTAAACGGAAGTATTCTGATTCTGTTTTTCAATATTCTTATCACCAAAATAATGTTGAACTAATTTCGGACAAGAAAGATGATTGAAGTAAAAAATGTAGATAAATCGTTCGAAGGAAATCACGTTTTGAAAAACGTTTCAGCCATATTCGAAACCGGAAAAACGAACATGATAATTGGTGCAAGCGGTTCGGGAAAGACTGTTTTAATGAAAAGTATAATCGGATTGCATCGCATTGATAACGGAAGAATTGAATACGACGGGCGAAATTTACCTGATATGCGGATGAGCGAAATCCGGATTTTACGGCGCGAAGTTGGTATGTTGTTTCAGGGTTCTGCGCTTTTCGATTCATTGAGTGTTTTAGAAAATGTAATGTATCCGCTTGAAATGTTTTCTCCTTCAACAAAAGAAGAAATGACCGCCCGTGCCCGGTTTTGTTTAAAACGAGTGAATCTTGAAGAAAAAGCTTTCGGTTTGGCTCCATCTGAAATAAGCGGAGGAATGCAAAAACGAGTTGCAATTGCCCGTGCCATTGCTTTACAACCAAAATATTTATTTTGCGACGAACCAAACTCCGGACTTGACCCGAAAACTTCGTTGATTATTGACCAGTTGATTCATGAAATCACGCATGAATTTGAAATCACAACTATCATAAATTCGCACGATATGAATTCCGTTATGGAAATTGGTGAAAATATCATTTTCATTGACAAAGGTGTAAAAGCCTGGCAAGGGAACAAAAATGATATTTTTCACGTTCATAATGATGCGCTCAACGATTTTGTTTTTGCGTCGGAATTATTTAAACAGGTAAAAAAAGCAAATCAATGAAAATCATTTCCTACAATGTAAATGGGATTCGGGCTGCTTTGAATAAAAATTTCAGAGAATGGCTTTTGGCTGAAAATCCGGACGTACTTTGTCTGCAGGAAACCAAAGCTCAACCCGATCAGATTGACACGATGCTTTTTGCAGAACTTGGTTATACATCTTATTTGCATTCGGCAGAAAAAAAAGGCTACAGCGGAGTTGCCATTCTCGCGAAACAAGCTCCAGATGATGTGGTTATTGGAATGAATAATCCGAAATTTGATGCCGAAGGCCGAGTTATTCGTGCCGATTTCGGTGATTTATCAATAATCAGTGTTTACATTCCTTCAGGCTCATCAGGCGAAATCCGTCAGGCTATTAAAATGGAATTTTTGGCGGCATTTGCACCGTTTATTGAAGAATTGCGTAAAACAAGACCAAATCTCATTGTTTGTGGCGATTATAATATTTGTCATAAACCCATTGACATTAATCATCCGGAACGTCAGAAAGGAGTTTCCGGGTTTTTACCTGAGGAGCGTGAATGGCTGGATCAATATGAAGCTACCGGAATGGTTGATTCTTTCCGTGTTTTTGATAAACGCCCGGAACAATACAGTTGGTGGAGTTATCTGGGTGGCGCACGATTCCGAAATGCCGGTTGGCGTATTGATTATCATTGGGTAAGCGAACCATTAAAATCAAGATTAAAAAGTGCAGCAATTCTTTCGGATGCCATGCATTCCGACCATTGCCCTGTAATGGTTGAAATACAGTAATATAAATTTATTGAAAGAGTCAATTTGATACCAGTCTGCTAAATCAAATAGTTGCTCTTTCCCAATAATTTGCCCAATAATTATAAAAAATAATAAAACTTGGACAATCCGGTTTAAAAGACACAAATTGTTTTTAACTTTGTCCGTTCAAATAACAGTGTAAAAATATGAGATTTAATCAGTTCCGGTTTATTATTCCTTTATTCACTATAATTTTACTAAGTTCTTGTTTAGGAACAAACACTCCTACTACAGTTTCGAGCGACAGAACTTTTGTTTCTTTAACTTTCGCAACAAACGATAGCATTCCTTATATAAGTACTGCAAAATTCACACTAAATGCTGATAGTATGACCATTGTGAATGTGGACTCATTGCCTTACAAAACCCGGATTGACAGCGTTTATCCAACTTTTACTTTTAAAAGTTCGTCACGGGCTACCATGTTTTTTCCGGTAGGATACAAATACAAAAAAGACTCTGCTGTAATTACCGGAAAAGACACTGTTGATTTTAGCAATTTAACTCAACCAATAAGAGTCAGAAATTATGCTGCTGATGGCAAAATATATAAAGATTATTTTGTAAAAGTGAATGTTCATCAAGTTGATCCTGAACTATATATATGGAATAATGTTACTGGTGATATTGATTCACATAGCGCCACCAGTCAGAAAGCAATTACGGTTAATGACACTATTTTTTATTATCTGAATAATGCAACAAATGCTTATTTGTATAAATCAACTGATGGAAAAACGTGGTCAGAACTAGCACTCACTAACTTTCCGGCCAACACACCACTTAACGATATTCAATGGTTTAATGGAAAGTTGTTTTTTACCCAAGATGGTGATATTAGCAATTCGTCAACGAATAAAATCTATTCTTCATCAAATAGTCGCGATTGGACTGCAAAATCAAGTGCTGATTACAATTACACGTCTTTGCTTTTTATTTTAAATAATAAATTGTGGGCAATTATGCAATCAAAAGCAGATTTGAAATACCATTTGGCTAATTCAACCGATGGAGATATCTGGTCGGTTTTGGGAGAGATTAGTGCAGATTTTCCAGTGCGTGAATTTGCTTCATTGACTTTTTTAAGCAGAACCGGTAGACCAAAAGTAATTGTGACTGGTGGAATTTCTCAAACGAATGAACAATTAAAAACAAACTGGAGTACTCTCGACGGAATCAATTGGATTGATTTTAGCATTGAAAATCATTCATTAGACACATTAGCTTTAGGTGCTTCTATTATTTCATACGATGAAAAATTACTACTTTTCGGGTTGAGAAGTGATAATTCAAAATCACATTATAAGGTTTCAAAAGACGAAGGATTAAGTTGGCAAATACCGGATAGTACTTACAATTATTTACCGAAAGATTTCGAGTCCCGTAATTACCAATCAGTTGTTGTCTACAAACCAAGAACTTACAGTAAGTACGATACAAAACAACAAGATATTGAGTCGAACCGCATTTATATTATTGGAGGAAAAACACCAACTTCAGTTATAAAATCAGATGTTTGGACCGGAAAGCTGAATCGAAAAAATTTCCTGATACAATAATCTGAATTTGTGAGATATAAAAAGGTGGTTCTGATTTTCAGAATCACCTTTTTTCTAAATTGAAATTCATGGTTGATATTTTTTCGTACTTTTGTGCCTTCAAGACAAAGAGAAATGAAATCAGTAAAATTACAAAATGCAACATCCATTCGTTTCCGTCGCTGGAGCCGGGTTGGCTATGCTGTGTTTCGTAGTTTGTCTGCCAATGTCACAATCGGATGTCTGGAAGTAGGCATTTCGGACAAATCGCTTCAAAAAGCAACTAAAACTGCATCAAATTCAAATCATTCTAATGATTCTGAATTGGAATCGAGTGATAAGTTGAAAGCAATATCAGAGCTCGAAAATGCATTATTACAAATTCAGGAAACATCTTTAATAAAAATTACATTTGACGACGCTGCAGCGAATCGTCCTGATTTATATTGTTTTACCTAGCGGTTGAAATGAGACATACTCATTTCAACCGTTTTTTTATTTATTCAACATGAGAAAAATTTTTATTCCCTTTTTAGTTCTTTCTGTAATTATATCTCAGTTTGTCCATGGACAAGAAAAAAACGATTCTACTTCCATTCGGCTTTCTGAAGTGGAGGTCAATGCAAACCGAAACAAACTATATTCTGAAATGGGCAGAATTCTAACAACTATTGATAAAGAAGAAATAAAACACATTGCTGTTCAGAGCATTGACCAGTTATTGGATTATGTTTCCGGGATTGATGTTCGTCAACGGGGAACAAATGGCACACAAGCTGATATTTCTGTCCGTGGTGGTTCGTTCGATCAGGTTTTAGTGCTGCTCAATGGCGTAAACATTACCGATCCGCAAACCGGACATTTCAATCTGGATATTCCTCTAAATTTATCTGATGTGAGTCGCGTTGAAATTTTGGAAGGTTCTTCAGCACGTGTTCTCGGTCCGAATGCTTTCAGTGGAGCAATCAATATTGTCACTGAAAATAACGAAAAACAAGCTCTGAACGCAGAACTGACCGGTGGCAGTTTTAATTATTTTGCTCAATCATTGTCTGGAAGTCTTGGAACAGAACGGTTTCATACATTTGCCTCAGTTTCACATAAAAGTAGCACCGGTTATATTGCTAACACCGATTTTGATTTAAGCAGTGCATTTATTCAATCAGTTCTTAAATCAAAAAAAACAGGAAAATTCGATTTACAAGTAGCCGCTCAGTTAAAAAAATTTGGTGCCAATGGTTTTTACACACTCGCATATCCCAATCAATTTGAAGATTCAAAAACATTTCTGGCAGCGTTAAACTGGTCGTTGACAAAAGGAAGAATCACCTACAATGCTCAAACTTATTGGCGTCAGCATCACGATAAGTTTGAATTATTCAGGGATAATATCGGTGCAGCATCTTGGTATACAGGACACAATTATCATTTGACTGATGTAACAGGAGCAAAAATTTCAGGTTCATATCTCGAAAAATATGGAAAAACAACACTTGGCGTTGACATTAGGAATGAACATATTTTCAGTAACGTGTTAGGAAATCTAATGGCAAAACGAATTGCCGTTCCATTCGAAACCAACAAATTTTTCACACGCGAAGCGAACAGATTGCTCGGAACTGCTTTTGTAGACCAAACTTTGAATTTGAACAAATGGTATTTTTCAGTTGGAGCTGCAGCAACTTACAGCACTTCTTTCGGACTGAATTCGTACGGAGGAATAGATCTCGCTTATGAAATCAATAAAAATATCCGGATTTTTGCAGATGCAAATTCCGCAGTCCGGCTTCCGACTTTTACCGATCTGTATTATAAAAGTGCAACTCAGTTGGCCAATCCAAATCTGCAACCTGAGAAATCACAAACCATCGAAATAGGAACTAAAATTCAGCAAAATGACTGGAAATTAGATGCAACACTATTTAAACGATTCGGACAAAATGTCATCGATTGGACAAAACAACCTGATTCAACAAAATGGCAAAGTCGAAATTTGACTTCTGTCAATGCTTTTGGAGTCGATTTAGCCTTTGAATATTCATTCCGCCAATCATTCTTAGAAAAAATCTCAGCAAATTATTCGTACCTCATTTTAGACAAATCAGCTTCGGGGTTTGATTCGAAATACGCATTGGATTATTTGAAAAACAAAATTTCAATTTCAATTCAGCATAAAATCTGGAAAAACCTTACTGCAACCTGGAATGGATCATATTCCGAAAGAGCCGGACAATATACTGATTTTAAGACCGGTCTTTTAGTCAATTATTCTCCGTATTTTCTGTTGAATGGTCGTTTACTTTGGTCTGAAAAGCATTTTGACGTTTTTGGAGATTTAAATAATATACTGAATACGTGGTATGAAGATTTTGGAGGATTACCTCAACCCGGTATTAATTTTAATGTCGGATTAAGGTTGAAATTAAATTAAAATCAGGCTTCTGAAATATCGTTTCATCTAAATTTTTATTGCCGAAAATAATTATCTTTGCAGGCAGTTGATTAAATCAAACAAGTATCTCATGAAAAAATTGGTTTTTGCCACCAACAACGCACATAAATTAGCCGAAGTAAGAGCAATTCTGGAACCTGAATTTCAAATAATAAGTTTAGGGGATTTAAATTGTAATGATGATATTCCCGAAACTGCTGATACTTTAGATGGAAATGCTTTATTAAAAGCACAGTATATTTATGAAAAGTTTGGTTTTGATTGTTTTGCAGATGATACAGGCTTGGAAATTGAAGCTTTAAATGGCGAACCCGGTGTTTATTCGGCACGTTATGCGGGAGAAGGGAATAATTCAACCGACAATATGCGCAAAGTGATGACATTACTTGGTGATGAAAAAAACCGAGCAGCATGTTTTCGAACCGTTATTTCATTGATTGAATCCGGTAAAATCACATATTTTGAAGGAAAAATTGTTGGAAAAATAGCTTTAGAACCAAGAGGAGATAGTGGTTTTGGTTACGATCCTATATTCATTCCCGAAAATCACGTTTCAAGTTTTGCTCAATTAAGTGCAGATGAAAAAAACAGAATCAGTCACCGGGCATTAGCCGTAAAAAAGCTCGTTCAACACCTGAAAAACCAGTCTAATTAAATGTTATTCATTCCATATAAAATAAAATGAATGTATTTGAGTTTAATTCAACTAAAGAATTACTTTCAATAACTTTTATAATTCAAAAAACGCATTTATAGATATTATGAAAAAAAGAATAATTACAATCGCATTTTTACTTGGAATCATATCCTTGTCGCTTTGGTCACAGGTAGCAATGGGAAAATGGCGTACACATTTTGCTTATAACAGCGTATCACAAATTGCACAATCCGATACTAAAATTTATGCAGTTAGCGAAGGAGCTTTATTTTCAATTGACAAACAAGATGGAGGATTAGAGTTTTACAGTAAACTGAGCGGTTTAAACGGTGCTAATATCTCACGTATAGAATATGACATAACTAACAAACAATTACTTATTATTTATACAAATGGGAATATTGATGTGTTGGGTGAAGGTGGTGTAACGAATATTCCTGATCTTTATAACAAACAGATGAGTGCCAGTAAAGATATTAATCAAATTCAGTTTTATCAAAACTATGCTTATTTGTCATGTAATTTTGGAATAATCGTTTTAAATTTACAAAAAAAGGAAGTTGCTGATACATATTATATTGGGCCTAATGCATCAGAAGTCAGAGTGCTTAATACAACCATCCACAAGGGTACAATTTACGCATTAACAGCCTCAACCATTTTTAATGCATCAATCACAGAACCGCATCTTGTAAATTATGAATTTTGGTCCACAACAAATGGTTTGCCAGGAAGTGGCGATTTTCAATCCATAAATTCATTTAATGGGTTTTTGTTCTTATTGCGTGGCGGCAAACTCTATAAACAAGAGATTGATAACACATGGTCTCCTTATGTTTCTGATTTAACAGTCACAAATTTCAATGTTTCTAATGGTAGTATGAATATCTTTGCTTCAAACTCAGTCTATTTGGTTGACAATCAGTTAACGGTCAAGACAGTTCCAGATATTGGGATTCTTTCTGATGCTGAATATGATGCAAAAGCAAATACATATTGGTTTGCGGCAAATAGTTTAGGCGTGATTTCGTACAATCAAACCGGAACTAATCTTCCTACACTAAATTATTATAAGCCTGCCGGTCCGGCAGTAAATATTCCATGGAGTATGACTTTCGCAGGCAAAAAATTGTTTGTTGTTCCCGGTGGTCGTTGGTCAGCTCAATATAACAGAGAAGGTGATGTTATGATTTATGAGAACGGAGTTTGGTCAAATATCTATGCTAAAACAATTGCGGATATTACGGGTCAAGCCGTTACTGATGTTACAGATTTCATGAATGTTGCAGTTGATCCAATAGATGACAAACACTTTTTTGTTTCATCTCATGGTACGGGTTTATATGAATTTAAAAATAATGAATTC
>Ga0302215_10001995_pt1 | contig 14242 bp, 9 predicted proteins | sample II_Fen_N3_1_FD_194580 | JGI IMG/M metagenome (GOLD analysis project Ga0302215, IMG submission 194580) | Peat permafrost microbial communities from Stordalen Mire near Abisko, Sweden - II_Fen_N3_1 | ecosystem: Environmental > Terrestrial > Soil > Wetlands > Permafrost | place: Sweden: Abisko...
ATTTCTTTGAGTGTATAGGCAACAGCTTCGCTTGCCTTTTTAATTCCAATTAATTCTTCTTCGTTAATTATAGACATTTTGGTTCTATGTTTTTTTTAATTAATGCTGCTATTATATAAATACGCTCAATTGAGTATACTACTTTAGATTATTGGGTATATCCAATCTATAGGCAGATATACCGATTTACAATTTATTCACCTTACAGGTCAGCAACTATACGATTCTATAACGATAATTTTGGCATCTATAACAAATCTGCGGAAGTTATGCATCTAAGTTATAAAAAAATCAGTCTTTTAATTATTTTTATTCGTAACAGTTGTAGAGATTTTCTCGGTAGCTGATTTTTGATTTAACTCATCATCTTTGAAGATATTTCTTAAATGTAGAGAAATGTTATCGGTAGTATACTCAAACAATTCAACCGTATGTTTTATTATAAATATCTATCAGAGTCTTAATTGTAAGATTCTGCGCTCAAAACGCTCAACCAAATTCAACTTGTTGTAAACGAGGATTGTATTTATTTACTAACTTCTGTGATTAATTTCTCAACCCAATTCCGAAATCGAGGACATTTTTCGAGCATTGTGTTTATACCAACCTCCAAGGCAATCATATTCCCTTCAAACACTTTTTCATAACTTCCCATTATACTTATAAGCCGCTTAGATGGCGCAAATTCGGGTCTTGAATTAATATCTTCAGGATTATGATATTCTGCTATTACGCTTGCAGTTTCGGAAATAACATCTTCACCATAAAGGTTTTCAAAACCTGCGCTGGAAGAAAAAAGCAAAGCTTCAAATTCGTGCTTCTGAATGTAGGGTATGAAGTTCGGATAATTAATGTCTGTTGCAATTGCTTTTTCTAAACAAACTATTCTGTCATCTACATTTCCAAGCCTTTGACAAGCTACATATTCAGGAATGGAAGTAGGTATTCTGAAATAGTCAACAAAAGTGCTGATGATAACATCTGTCTCACGAATTCTCTTAAGCACATCATTTTTCAAATGTTGATAGTTTACAAAACCTCCCTTTGATGTACTGCTTGTAGCAATCTTAATTGGAACAATTGAATGAATACCTTTTGTTCTGAAATAAGGCGCTAAAATCTGATTGACAAACTCCTCTTCTGTTTGACCCTCAACGATAATAATCAGTCTTTTCATGGACGACCTCCTATTACATTTTTATTCCACAAATCGCTAATACTATAGTCAGTTAACCAATCTTTTAGTGTTTCGCTACTTTGGCGGTGAAATACAGACTGTCCATTTTCCCGATCAACAGTTATTATGTCTTCGGGTTCAAAGTTATCTACCAGATTTACGGATTGTGTAGAAATTATTATCTGCGTATTTGCAGATGCTTTTTTGATCAGACCAGCAAGCTTATTGATAGCAAAAGGGTGTAAGCCCAATTCAGGTTCATCGATAATAATTACTTGTGGTGCTTCAGGTTGAAGTAATAAAGTGGCTAAGCCAATAAAACGTAATGTACCATCCGATAAATGTTTGGCATTAAAATAAGCATCTGACCCTTTTTCTTTCCATTCAAGACGAATGGCATCTGGATTTATTCGATCAGGCTTTAAATCAAACCGTTCGAAGTAAGGGGCAACTGAACGAATAACCATTTCAATACGTTTAAAATCTTTAGGATTTGTATGTTGCAATGCATACAAATAGGCAGCTAAATTAGCTGCATCCTCTCTCAAAAACTGATTGTCGGAAATATGACAAGATTGTTTTATTTTAGCGGTTTTACTAGTATCATGAAAATGGAAGACCTTAAAAGAAGTCATGAACCATTTTACAAAACCGTATCTACCATTTTGCTTAGTACTAAGAATACTCTCGGCATAACCATTGCCCAAATTTTCCTTATCCCAACCATAACCCCAATCGCGATTAAACTGAGTTCCTTCTACATTAAAATATAAGTTACCCTCTTGGTTTGGGTTTAATTGAAAATAATATCTGTTTTTGTTATTAAACTCAATGATACCTTTTGTAAATTCAGACTTCTTTAGTCCAAAATGCAATACATTATCTGCCCCAGCCTCTTCTGCTACATAATTTTGTAGATTTCGATCATACATACTCTTCAACAGCTTAAAGAATCCGATAAAATTACTTTTACCGGCTCCATTAGCCCCAATCAGTATATTAATCGGATTTAGTTCCAGATTCATTTTTCTGATAGACTTGAAGTTCTCTATTTCAATGCGATTAATCATTACTTTTTATTTTATTGCAAATATAGTATTTCTTCAGAAAATAATAATACTTATAATTGTGCTTATTTTGCAAGCATTTCCGGTAACTTTACACCTAGCTTATAAAACTCTGCATATCCTTTTTCTTCTCTCATTTTTTTTATGTCATTTTCAGAGCCTAAATCAAAGTGATCTTTTGTTAGATTATCATCGCAATACTGATGTGAGTAAATGACCAAGCACTTCAAAAGTTGATTATATTTAGAATATCCTAACTGATTATATACACTCTTAATACGAGCATACCCACTTACTTGTCGTATATCCTCCACTTTTACCATTCCATTCTCATATTGAGGTTTATACTTGGTATCTACCACAAAGATGTATTTTCCATCATTAGATTTTATCAGAAAATCAAGTTCCTGATTTTGTACTGCACCTACATGATACATTACTTCGCCGGAATGAGGGAATACTTTTCGTAGCTTACTGAACGTGTATAATTCAAAAAGCTTACTCATATCAATCCAGAAAGGTGGCGTATTTACTTGTTTATCTTCTGTTTTCGTAATATTGTATGAAAATCGTTTTAATAACAGCAATGCTAACTTAATAGCCTGCTCATATTCTTTAAAAAGTGGATTGGGCTTATAATGCTTGACCCTATTGAGATCAATGTCGCAGGTTACCTGTTCGAAAGCCGGACGTATATAGTTGATAAGGACTTTGAGGGACTGTGTATCAATTGTAGCCTGATATTGTTCTATCACATTTTTCGAAAGCTGATAGGCTTTTTTCAATATTTTATTTTCATCACAGTTTACTCCAAACTCCTGATACTGACAAACTGTATGTGTATTCCTTCCTATTACCGTATTCTGTTTTACATTGGCACTAACTAGTATCTTTCCTTTTACCTTCGCATTCAGGTTTTCGGTAACGGTATAATAAGATTTCTTTAATCCTTTACGAACAATCAGCTTTAGTAATTGCAAATACTGAGCTATAAGGAAAGGGCTTAGAATATCCTGTGACTGATTGATTTGTATTGTAGGTTTATGAAAGTCAATATAAACTAATTCATCCAGATGTTTTATATTTTCAGGTTCCTGAATCGCATCCAGAAGCATTTTTATATAATTTATCTCTGCTGCATCCTTATTAAGCTTAGGTTGAACATATACTGATAATGCATTTTCAACTATCCAATCGACACCTACAAAATACGATGTCTGAAATTCTATTTTATTTTCTTTACAATCAACCTTTAAGCACATTTCGTTCTTTCGCATACGCTTGACTGTCCTAATATGCGAACCTTTCAACCTTAACAAAGAAGATTGATCATCATTTATTTTATCTATACAACGATAACTTTGATTATAACCAAATTGCTCGAAGAGTTCAATAATAGGTAGCATATTACAAATAACTTATTAAGTTATCGATTTTTCCCTCTATACTCTTTTTGAAAATACCATCTTTAGTGTATTCTTTTAGTATTGGAATTATTTCATATTTTAATCTTATATTGGTGATGTCTTTACCCTCTCTATCCAGCATAATAAAATAACTATGGCCAATCCATACATCTTCTGGGCGGAACTCATCTGAAAGATATTCGGCTGGAATTAGTTTGCAGTTTTCATTAGCTATATACTCATCAATATTCTGAATAAATAAAGAGGAAACTTCCTTGAATAAGTCAATATGAAAACCAACTGCTTCATTTTCTGATAACACTTTGGGTAATACATCAACAAATGCAAATCTACGACGAATTGCGTAATCTATTAGCCCAACACTTCGATCTGCTGTATTCATAGTTCCGATTATATATAAGTTCGGAGGTAGCACCAATGAGTCATCGCCATCAATTGCATGCAGGCTATTGACTTTTTCACCTCTATATTCCAATGCATTAATCAACTCACCCAAAACAGCGGGTAAATTGGCTCTATTGATTTCATCGATGACTAGCACATAATTCTTTTCTTTGACTTGAATATCTGTTGGAATATTCTGTCCAATTTTTGTTGCCTTTATCGATTTAAAAAGCCTGAAATAATAAGAGGCTTTTCTTTTCATAAACAACTCGAATTCATCTACATCTTTTACTTGATTAAACTCAATATCGCTATTATTGAGCTTTTGCAAATCAGAATAAAGGAGAGTGTAGTTCACTCTAGTGTCATGTTCGTAAGTAAAACGAAAAGCTTCATCTGCAACCTCAGTAATGATTGCTGTAGTACCTTCAATTTTATATGATGAATCAACAGCAATCTTTTCTTCAACAATCTTTTTAAATTCTTCTAATTGAACATTAAAGGCTCGTTCTTTTGATAGTGTTACAGGGGTTTTCTTACTATCAATCCAGTTCTTATTAGCTTCAGTTGCAAAAAGCCCCAATATTTTGTTAATCGTTTTATATTCGGGTAAACCGTTAGTTGTGTCAATGACAATCCCCCTTACAAAATCTTCATATGTGTAAGCCGGATGAAATTGTATTAGCTTATATTGATCAGTTTTGTCAAGCTTTTCTGCTTGTTCCTTTTTTTCTGCAGAAATTTCATTGTATATCAATTTCTCAGCAATGTCTTTTGCAGTAAAAGTTTTACCGGTTCCAGGAGCTCCCTGAAATATGATTTGCTTCTTTTGAAGAAGCAAATCAACATAGGCGTCATTTTCAATACTCATATTTGGATTTTTTTTTGATAACTCGATTAGATATTCTCTTGTTTGCCATGGATATGTAATTATCTCCATATAATCCTTCTCAGGAAGTTGCTCTTTGTAAAATTGCAACATCGCATGGCTATTTTTATACCAATTACCACCTTTATAGTCAGGAGCTCCTTCTATATTATTTTTCTTCAAATAAATAAAAAGCTCGTACAATTTATCTTCATTGACAATCGTACAAAGTAACTTTGGTTGTAATGATGCAATTAATCTGTTAGTGGATGCTCTCCTATCCTGACTGGTATATTGACGAATTACTCGTTTCAATTCATTATAAATATCCCATTGAGGAGTTTCCTGCTTCTCCGCAATTTGTTTTAGCACCACTGAAATTAAGCTCCAATTTTCTTTTATTTTAGCTTTCTCTACATCAGTAAAGTAACCTTGTTTTAACGAAGAAACACACTGGTCTGCAGACCTTTCAAAAAACTCATAAAATATATCTTTGTCCCAATCTTTCCAATCTACTTTTGTTTTAGCTTCTTCTATAAACTGTGGTACAAACTTATTATAGGATGATAACCAACCATCCCATATTACTATTTGATCAACGATATTTTTGAGTTTCATTTAAATATGTGTTTTTGCAAATTGCTATTTTAATAATAAATCCTGTCTATTGAGATATCTATGTAAAAATCCTTCTTTTTGATGCAATGTTTTGTCATCACCTTCAACCTCATAATAACCAACCAGACTACTATTAGGCATAGGTATTAGTTTAAAATTAAAGGTAGCTCTGCATTGGTCTAAAATGATTATTTTACCATTGGGCAGTCGTAGTTTAAATACTATATAGTCATTAATATTTTTCTCATCTACAATTTCTACATTTTGAATTAGTTCTTCCATAATCTCTGATTTTTAATATAAATACAATCGAATATTACTTTTTGCTTGATAATCAAATTTTATTTTCAATGAACCAATAATATTCCATAAAATTCAATACAATTTGTTTCATTACACCACAATATCAATCCATTGTTAGCAACAATACTATGTAAAACTTTTGGGTTCGGATGTAGCAACTTATTATTTGATAATTTTGAAGAAACTACATGTAGCGCTCCTTTATTTCTATATGAAATAGTAGGCTTCCAGTTTCCTATTGAACCATGATGTGGAATTTGAAAAACACAAATGTTATCCAATAGAATATTAAAATAAGCATCTATATCAACAGAGTATGTTTTTAAATCTATATCTCCTGAATAGAAAAATCCTTTTGCAGGGCAACCATTGATAGGTCCATATCGTCTAAAGTAACAATTGGGTGATTCATTCATGCTTACTTGCAATCTATAAATAGACATATTACGTTTATTTATCGGAGAATGGTATAATATCAATGAAGTATTATTAATATCATTGCCATGCATTTTTGTTTTAGTGGCTATCTTATTAAAGCTAACTTTATCTACAATAGCTTTCAAGTCTGACTTTGTATTAATAGACTTCAATCCGACTTTTGCTAAAATTTGGTTGAAATAAAGTATTGCTTTCTGAGAAAATGGAGGATAATAAAAAACAAATTGCCAAATAGGAGTTTTATTTGAGGAGTAAAGATTAACTGAACCATATTTTTTTACAAATACTTTTGAGCTTTCAATACCTTCAATTTCTTGAATTTCTTGAACATCATTTGAATCTTCCAATTCCTCAAAATTTATTTCAAGATTTTTGTATTCATCTTCTTGAATATCCTTATCCAGATTATCCTTTAATTTAGTATCACTGTCAAATTGATTACTACCACCTTTAATCAGAATTATCTTTCCTATTTTTTCATTAAAATTGCTTATCAAATAACCAGTAGGATCTTTCAAAAAATCAAACTCCCACCCATCTGGTGTGAATTCACCTGAATTGTCATTTAAAGAAAGTATATACAACAACCTCTCCGTTGGGGTATAATATGGAAGGATAATTGTATCTATTTTTACGACAGAATCTAAAAGTTTTTTTAAACCACTAATATGATCGAAATGAAAATGAGAAATTGAAAGTAAATCTAAGTTTATTTTTTCCTCTTTCGGGTACTCTAGCTCAATACAGTTATTGACTTTAGTTTTGGATCTTGATCCACAATCATATACAAATCTAAAACTCTCAATTTTTCCAGAGGTAAACAGTCCAAATCCAACAGGATGAAACTTAAAAGATGATTCGATGTGCATAATATCCATTTTAATATTTAGATTTAAGGTATATATGACAATGTTAATCTCTCAGAACTTTTAAACTCCAACCTTCCTTTACAATAACTTCAAGAGTTTCTATTGTTTGTGCTTCAGAAAATTTTGTAGCTTTATCCGGAAAATCTTGTTTGGGCGTTTTCCAATCTTTCATTGCCTGACGAATTACAGCCAAATCAATGCTTTGAGTATCTTCGATACATTTCAGCACAGTAGCATAAAGTTCTTTCATTTCGGCTTTTCTGCTCCAGTGATATTTATCAAAAATCTTTGCATGTAATTCTTCAATTGTTTTTCTTACTGCTTCTTTCGTTGTCTCCGGTATTCGGGCAAGCAATTTTTCGTTATCGTTCAGGTCAAAATAAGTGGCTTTGCTGTTTTCAAAATTACGTCTTACAAAATACTGCTTATTATTGATTGTCTTCTTAAAAGTCGGATCATACGATCCCCAGTTATGTTGAGCAAAAGTAAAGCCTGTATTTAAACCTGCTATTTTATCTACCAAATACGTATCTTTTGCCAATGCCATTTCTCCTTGTTGAACTCCAAGTAATTTATTAGCCCATAAGATGGCATAGACTGATTCAATTTTATGGTAATTCTCCCATTGTGATTTTGAGCATTTATATTCCGCTATCGGCTCAGCCGCTATCAAGGTTTCAACTTCTTCATCCAAATCGCTGACCTTCACCTGTCCATTCATAAGCATAGGCAATAACCAATCACGAAGGGAAGATAGTTGAATGTTTTCATTAGCAATTTGATTTTGCTTTTCAAAAGCAGGACTGATTAAATTGTGATATTGTTTTAGAATGTCTTTGTTAGGTCTCACAACATTCAATTTAAACAAATCGTCTTTAGTTATTGACCCAAAGGTTGTTCCGTCAGTATTGCGTCTGTCAAATACTTGCTTTAAATTTACCATAACACCAAACAGGTATGCAATGCAATTATCTTTACTATTTAGAGCTGCCAACCCACGACCAATGCAACAGTCTTCCTTTGCAATATTGAGAGTTCCTACCGGAGCTCTAACGCTTAATAGAATATCACCTTCTTTGGCAAAACGTGTTGGTTGAGTTGTATATTGACGAACAGTTGGAAAACGATTTCCAAAATCGGTACAACCCTGATAGAAAATCATTCCATCGCCTTCACTATTGTATGTATCTCCAGGGGGTGACTGTCCCATTTTTATGTTAGCAATTTCTTGTAACTCTCCAGAATTCCATCCTACTGGTATCTCTCTCTTCAACTCCTCACACAAAATCATTTTTCCACCACTACTTTTGTAGGGTTTGCCTTCGGCATTGGGAAAATCGAACTGCACAAACCAATAATCATAAATCGTTTTAGCCATTGCTTCCAACTCGGCATTGATGCGGTTGTTGAGTTCTATTTTAGAATCTAAAGAAGAAAGGACTGATGCAATTTTCTTTTGAGTATTTAAATCTGGTAATGGTATTTCAACGAGCTTAAAGTTTGTTGTTGCCTGTGCTAAAGCGGGAACACCTACATGACACTTATTGGCAAGTAATCTCTTTTGTCCCTCAAAAGTATGAAAGAAATAAACAAAGAAAGCCGGGTCAACCTTTTTTCTATTTAATGCAACTCTAAACTGACTTTGTGAAATTATATATTCATCAAATTTTGAATTGTCAGGTATGAAGGAAATTTGACCTAAAGTTCCTCGATGAGTTATAACTATATCACCTCTTTTAGCAATAGCCTTTTTAAAGGTCTTAGCTTTTTCAAATGTCACATATTTAAATGTATCTTCAACAAGTTTGAATCCACTCAAATTAGAACCATTTAAAACGGGGACTCCATCGTTTACAAAATTCTCAACTTTAATGTTTGAACCAAAGGGACCCATTGAAATTTCATCAATTATTGAAGATATTTTGGTTAAATGCTTACTCATACTTCAATTCATTTAATTGTTTCTGAATTTTTATTTCCAACGTTTTAGATTCACAAAAAAGATTCACTAAGTTACTTTTAAAATCTTTCATTTTAGCCTCAAATTCTTCTGCAGTAATATCTGTATATTCAATTTTGACTTCAAAATACTGTCCCGCACTGAAAGAGTAGTTTTTCTCTTTAATTTGGTCGTACGAAACAACCACCGAGAAATCATCTTCGGTTCGTTTTTCGTTCATAGACGAGATAATCTTTCCTTCTTCTGTATGTGATAATAAAGTGCGCTGGTTTTTACCATCTTTTACAGTTGTTCCCAGTTTGGATGCATCCACCAATACCACTTGTTTGGTGTCAGCTTTGGCATCCAGAAACAGCACACTTACATTGGTACCCGTGCTGGCAAAGATATTGCTGGGCATGGAAACCACACCACGTAATATTTTCCGCTGAATCATAGCTTCACGGATTTTCTTTTCTATTCCGCTTTGTGCTGTAATAAATCCTGTAGGAACTACGATAGCCGCTTTTCCTTTAGTTTCATCCAAACAATACATAATGTGCTGGATAAAAAGTAGATAGATTGACATCTTGTCTATATTCTTATTCGGCGTTTTGGGTATACCGGCAAAGAATCGCTCTTTGTCTTTTTCGACATCGGCGCGATAATCCGAAAAGTCTAATTTGAAGGGCGGATTGGAAACAATATAATGAAATTTCTCGTTGCGATAGAACGAACTTAGTATCGTATTCCCTTTAATCACATTCGGGATTGAACGTGACAAATTATTTAATATCAGGTTTAATCGTAGCATATTAGAGGACTTTTGCGAAATATCTTCAGAGAAGACGGTACAGTTTATTTCCCCAATCGCATGTGCCAGGTTCATCAACAGTGTGCCCGAGCCCGCACTTGGGTCGTAGCATTTCACATTGTGCAATTCATCTTCTGTATTTACCAAAATAGCGGCCATTATGCGTGCCACCGCATGAGGGGTATAGTACTCGGCATATTTTCCGCCACTGTCGCTGTTGTAGTCTTTTATTAGGTATTCGAATATGGTGGCAAAGAAATCGTATTTTTCTTTGAACATATCTTCGAAACTAAATTCAACTAGTTTCGCCACTAAAGCACGACAGAAAGCATCGCGTTGCGATGAGTCGGATATAAACTGGCTTAGCTCATCAAACATTGTGTCTTTTGCGCCAGTTGTTGATTTAATCGAATATAAATCTTTATTTTCGACACTAATGGCTTTGAGTGTTGGGTCGAAATATACGGAAGCAAAATTATCGGCAGTCATTTTCCCGAATAAATAATCGATGGTTTGTTCCGGTTTTAGTTTGGGTGAATTATTCCCTATTCTTCGAATCAAAAAACCATTTTCTTCATCAGTCAGACTTTCAAATGTTTCCTGAAAGTTGACAGCCTGTTTAAGTCGTTTTTCGTGTTTTTTTGCTTCGTGTTTGAATTTGTCGTTGATGTATTTATAAAGGAAAACCTGCGTAATGATTTTAAACTCATTACCATCATTCCCCAATCCGTAATTGGCACATACGCTTTTCAGGTTGTCGATGAGCTCCTTGGTTTTGTTTATAAACAAAATATCTGTCATAATCTTATTCCTCTGCAATCGTTATAATACTCGTTCACAATCAATTGATTGACCTGGTCAGTTGTTTTTACATCGAGCGTTATCCGGCTCTTATCTATAAATTGCTGAATGACATAAGTCATCAGTTCGTTTTTAAAATACTCTTCGTTTCTCAATACATTTTCATCTCTCAATAATCGTTCGTCTGTTATATGTTTTACTTCCAAGAGAGCTTCGTGCAACTTTCGCTCGGTTTCTGTCAGCCGTTTTGTTTCTATTAAACGTTTATGTACCCGTACATATTTCTCGTCGTGTTCGTATTTTGCCTTCAGCAAATTGTTTTCACGGTTCAGGCGGGTTACCCGATCGTAAATATCCTGCAACAAATGGATATTCTCGTTCATTTCGTCCTGCGAGATTTCGTCCAGATTCCGTTTTCTGAATAATCGTTCGAGTTCTTCTTTCAGTGACACAAACTGCGGATCTTTGGTATCGAAGTTATCCAACATGGCTTCGCGGGTACGTTTCAGTTGGTTGCGTAACGCATCAGCAATAATCAGTTCTTTTTCCGATACCTTGGTAAAGGTAAATATCACATCCTCCAAGGCTTCATTAAGCAGATTGGTAATGTCTGCTTCGTTGTTGATGGAGTCAATCAGATTCAGTTTGTCCAATTGTGCCTGTGCAGCCACTAGCAAAAAGTTCATTTTATTGAAGTCCAACTGATTCAGCAATTCATCATATCCCTGAAAACGAATAAGGTTTTTCAACTCCTTGGCATTTTGCAGGGCTTTAATCAATTCAAGCACCGTGCGGCGGTCTTTTATTTCTGATACCTGTGTGCTGAACAATTCCGCATTGTTGGTATCAAAACGGAACAGTGTGTCTTTTATTAGTTCAATTTCATTCTCTATTTCTGCCTCATTTTTAAATAGATCGCTGTACCAACCCATTTCGTCGCCCAGCTCACCTTGTAACTCTTTCAGGTAATTGTAGTTGGCTTTTTCAAAGGCCGAAGTTATATCGGCAAAGTCCACCACATAACCATACATGTACTTTTTGTAGGGACGATTCACACGGGTAAGCGTTTGCAATAAGTTATGGTCATTTACCACACGAGCGAGATAAAGTTTTTTCAGTCGTTTGGCATCAAAACCCGTCAATAACATATTAAACACAAACAGTATATCTATTTTTCCAGCTTTAAAATCATCAATGCGGTCTTTTCTGTATTGCTTGTCGTTAACATCATGGAGAATAAGCGAAGCTCGCAATTTTAACGGTTTTAAACTGTATTCGGGTTCAGGTTCAGCAGCAATGCTTAAATCCTGTTCCTGTTTTCCATAGATTTCTTCGAATCGGGCAAACAAAGCTTTGGCTTGTTTCGAGCTATCGCACACTACCATACCTGCCAGCGAATTATCTCTTTCACTATGTTTGAACTGCAGCAAATCATTCAGAATATAATCCAGCATCGGGTTTACAAAGTTACGATGCGCAAAGATAAAACCGGCAGGCACATCACCATGCAACACCTGAATCTGGTTAATTATTTCCTGCATTTGTATCTTATAATTCGTGTCTATAGCTTCACGGATCAAACGACGGGTATATCCGTCGGCTATAGACATGTTATAATAATACTTATGAATATAGTCGCCAAACAAAGCTTTGGAATCGTATTCTTTCATTACATCGCGTAACAAAGGCGTACCAGTTAGCGCAATCTGAATGGCTTCTTTATCTGAATTGACTAGATTAGCCAAGTAGTTTCCTTTTGGGTTATAGCTTCGGTGGGCTTCGTCGAGAAAATAAATACGCTGTACCCGTATATCATAATCTATATCCGTACGGACCACCGACTCTTCGGTGAACTTTTGAATATTGATCACCGATATTTCGTCTTTTCCAAGGTTATTATGTATCGGTGCAATGGTTTTGATATCTTGTAGAAATTCAGAACGCGAATTTACTTTTTTGACAATTAATCCACGCTTACTGAATTCCGATGCTGCCTGGTCGGCTAAATCAATGCGGTCAACGATAAAATAAAACTTGGGTATGATGTTCTTTTTTTGAAAATAATCAGTCAGAAAACGTACATTGAAATAAGCTAGAGCCGTTTTACCACTTCCCTGTGTATGCCAGATAATACCTTTTCGAACACCCTGCTCCAGTTTCCTTTCGATGGCTTTGGTTGCAAAGATTTGAGGATAACGCATAATATGTTTTTGCAGTACTTTCACACCTTTTTCTTCTTCATCTACATAAGCAATCGCATATTTCAGCATAAAAGCCAATCGTTCTTTGCTCAGCAAGGAGGTAATGATTCGGTTAGTCGGTTTATTGTAATCCTTATTGATTTTAAATTCGTCGGAATACTTGATACTCACAATATTATTGTCCTTAAGTACCAGATTTTCTATCTCTTCATCTTCAGGAGCAAACAAACTGGTAAGATTCAGGATTTCTTCTTCCCTGAAATAATTGAAGTGCACATCCGAGTAAGCCGAAGTTGCATAATATGCTCCCTGTACTGGTTCTATCACCCCATCTTCGTACTCCATATTGTTGGAGAAAATCATCAACTGGGTAATATTTGCAAAGCGCTTAAAGCGGGGATTTGCAAAACGTTCGTTCATGCGCTTACGCTCCTTTAGTACTCCTTCTTTGTTATTGGGCTTTTTTACCTCAATAAAGATCAATGGTAACCCATTAATAAGGATCGTAATGTCAGGGCGAAACTCTTCATCTCCACTTTTGTAGGTGAGTTCTGTGGTTACATGGTAGTTGTTTTTCTCAGGGTTTTGAAAATCAAATAACTTCCAACCTGTACTCGATGCCAACATTTCATAAAAATCTTTTCCCAAATCATCATAATCCAGCTTCAGATGCAAGTCGCTATATAGATTATTCAGTTCTGTATCAGATATTCCGGGATTTAGTCGAGATATACTTTCTTTAAAGATATTCGGGAAGATATTGCTAAACTCATTACGTTTACTGTGTTCATTTCTTGGAATATATGTGTATCCTAGGCGCACCAAATGCAATAGGGCAGGTATTTTTACACGGGCATCTTCATTAAAGTGCATAGGCAATTAGTTATTGAAATTTTTCAAAGTTACAAAGCTACAATATTTATTTTACACTTATAAGCTATAATTTTCTATTTATTGCTTATCTAATTTCAATAAATACTTTTGCAATATCTTTTTCGTTTGGCATTTGAGTTATTATATCTTATCAATCAATTCCGTTTTTACTAAAGCGTAAGCTGCATTTATATCATATTGAATGCTCGGTCTTAGAAGTGCTGTCATATCTCCAAGAAAAACATTATCGTTCATTTTATCGTCCAGATTAAGCAGATATTCCTTTGAAGTTTTGTGCTTATTGTCGCTAAAATTCATATATGCTTTATATGCCTCAAGTACATGTTGCGTATTTACATCTGAATTAGTCAGCGCATAATACAAATCGAATAAATCACGTCCTTTTTTCCGTTGATAAAGGGCTCTCATTTTTGTACCAAGTAATTCTTCAAATGAGTAGGTA
>Ga0302215_10001996_pt1 | contig 14235 bp, 12 predicted proteins | sample II_Fen_N3_1_FD_194580 | JGI IMG/M metagenome (GOLD analysis project Ga0302215, IMG submission 194580) | Peat permafrost microbial communities from Stordalen Mire near Abisko, Sweden - II_Fen_N3_1 | ecosystem: Environmental > Terrestrial > Soil > Wetlands > Permafrost | place: Sweden: Abisko...
GGGAATGGTGGTGATGAACTATATTACATTGGCTCTGCCGACTGGATGGTAAGAAACCTGGACAACAGAATTGAGGTTTATGTTCCCATTTACGACGATGAAATGAAACAACAGCTAAAAAGAGTAATTGAATTTGGGCTTAAAGATAATGTTAAAGCACGCATAGTAGATGGTTCCGGGAAAAATGAACTTCAACCAATCATTGAAGATCAATCTTTCTGTTCGCAACATGAACTGTATAACTTCTATAAAGATATTTACAAACAAACCGACCACATATCTGAATAATGCGAACTGTATGTTAGTCCGTTTTTCAGTTCAAAAAAAATTAAATGCGATAGTCATCTTATTTATTAATCAATATAAAATAATCTTATGGACAGTATCAAATTTGCAGCAATAGACATAGGCTCTAATGCCGTACGTCTTTTAATTATGAGTGTTTCTCCACACGATCCAACCGAGGCCTACAGCAAGCTGTTGATGATACGTTTTCCACTTCGATTGGGGCAGGAATCCTTTCTTTCGGGTAAAATCCCGGATGAAAAAGCCAAGCAGCTACTTCGATTAATGAAAGCATTCAAACATCTGATTAAAGCATACGATGTAGTAGAATATAGAGCTTGTGCCACTTCAGCCATGCGGGATGCCAAAAATTCTAAGGAAATTGTGAAAGAAATAATGAAAGAAACGGGCATCAAAATCGAAGTGATTGATGGCCAGGAGGAATCAACTATTATTTACGAAAGCCACTTTGCCGACAATTTAAACAAGGATCACAATTATATATTTGTTGATGTTGGTGGTGGAAGTACCGAAATTAGTTTGATAGCCAGTGGTGAATTGGTTCAATCAAAGTCATACGATATTGGAACCGTCAGACTTTTGAACAATAAAGTAAAGAGCAAAGAATACGATCAACTACATGCTGACCTAGCTGAATTAAAAGAACAATATGTAATAAACGACATAATTGGTTCCGGTGGCAATATCATAAAACTGAATACATTGGCTCAGGTTCGTAAAGATAGAAAACTGTCACTCGCAGCCCTCGATGCACTCAACGAAACATTGAAACAATATACAGTTGATGGACTTATTGAAAAATATAAATTAAAACCGGATCGTGCCGATGTTATTACACATGCAGCAAGCATCTATATTGATGTTGCCAAAAGCATTGGAGCTAAAAGTTTTATTGTTCCTAAAATAGGACTTATTGATGGGATAGTACACATGCTTTACCTTGACTGGAAAGAAAAAAACGAAGAAGAAGCGAAGAGGAAAGCGAAAAAGAAGGAACAGAAAAACAAAGATGTAGCTATTGAAATTGTTGAAACTGAACCAACCAATAGCGAAAATTAAAACAAGTACATTCAATAGTAGAAATAGGCTAATTCAAAGAAATTTGAATTAGCCTATTTCTACTATTCACTTAAATATGAATTTTGGATTATACTACAAACCGCTACAGAAATATTATTTCGATGGCGGTTTATTTACAATAAGGAAGCGACTCCTAGCCGCCCCCTTAATATAGGATTAAAACAATTCTCTTACTTCAATGGCACATAACCAACTTTTTCTACGATAGCCTGACCTTCTTCTGAAAGCACAAAGTTAACGAAAGGCAAGTATTTTTTCTCTTTTGCTTTTTCGTAGTAGAAAAACAATGGGCGGATGATAGGATATGTTTTGTTTTTTGCTGTTACTTCATTAGGCTCAATGTAGTTTTTACCATCAAAAGAAACATGAAGCGCTTTCACTGATTTGTTTAAGTAAGCCAAACCTACATAACCAATTGCACCTTTAGTTTGGCTTACAGATTGTACGATAGCACCTGTAGCAGGCAAACTAAGAATAGAATTAGCGTAGTTCTTGTTCAACAATACATATTCTTTGATAAAGTCATAAGTACCCGAGCTTGTTTCACGTGAGTAAGGGATGATTTTCAAATCGGCACCACCAACTTGTTTCCAGTTTGTAGTTTTACCGGTGAAAATACCTTCTAACTGAGCACGTGTCAATTTAGAAACACCGTTTGAAGGGTTTACAATAATTGCCAATGCATCATAAGCAACGATTTTTTCTACGATAGCTTTACCAGCTTCCTGGCATTTTACTTTCTCATCAAACTTCATTTTACGTGAAGCTGTAGCAATTTCAGTAGTTCCTTCCAGCAAAGCTGCAATACCTACACCACTACCACCACCAATAACAGTAACTGATTTCCCTGTTTTCTTTCCAAAAACTTCTGCTTCTTTCTGAGCCAAAGGCAATACTGTATCGCTACCTTTTAATTTCTGTGCATAAAACGATGGTGCAATTGTGCAAACCATCATGATTGATAAAATAATTTTTTTCATTTTGTTTGTTTATTTTATTTATTTCGGATTCGTCCTGTTGACGAATCCGAAATTTGTTTGTTATTTATTAATACTTCTCCTTTTAAAAGGTTTTAGAATTTATATTGTAAACGCAATGTGAATACATTATCATTTACATTTGAAAAATATCCTTTTACTTTTGTAGATTCGTTTGTAACAATATCATAGTATGCCGTAAGCTTCACATTGTTATTCATACGATAAATGTAACCAAGACCCAGTGTTGAGTACGCCATATCAGCTTTACCTGTTTTGGCAACATTTGCGCCAGCAGCGACACCTGTAGGTAACACTCCAATATTAGCTCCTGTAATATCAGTGTTAGGATCATACCAATCGTATTTCACAGTAATACTATGTTTTGTATCAGCAATATCTTGTACAAAATGTACATATCCTCCCGAGAACTTACGGGTATAAGTAGGAACAGCAAGAACTTTAACACCATCAATAGTCGTAGGATCAAATCCATTTGGACTTGCAGAACTTCCACTAGTACCAGATTGAGTTCCAGTAATATATTCAGCACGTATTTGAGTTAACCCAAGATCGGAGGCAATGCTAAACTGCCCATCAACTCCATAATAAGTTCTTGGTGCAGAACCATTTGCTGGCGTTTTGATATTGCGGCTGAAAGCACCATTTTTCATTACATAAACATTGGTGTCTTGCTGAAGGATAGTTCCTGCATAATATGAAGCACCAATACCAAATTTCATTGTTTCAAAAGATTTTATATACGTTAAGTGTGTAACAAAATCTTTTTGACTTTTATAATCTTTAGAAATTGCATTTCCTGCAACCAACCCTGCATCAAGCTTCAATACACTCCATGGAGAAGTTTTAGGTGCTTGGAGAGTAATCATGCCACCCATGGTTTTTTCATCTGGAAAAAGATTCTGTATAATACGACTACGTTCCGGAGATTCAATCGATGATGACGAATAGGCAATTTCATAACCAAAAGGATTATCAAAAACTCCACCTTTAACGGTCAATAAATTAACCCATGGATCTAAAACGCTCAAGTAAACATCTTTAGTTTTTAACCCACCTTCCGAAATGTCAAACTCAACAACTCCTTTACAACCAAAATCTTCATAAGTAGCTTTCAAACGTCCACGACGAACGCCATAACGATTGTAATTGCCATTCGCTTTTTTTTCAGCACCATAAATACCTGTACCTACTTTCATGTCGTTAGATTTTGCAATCATCGAGTCAAGTTGTGATGACTGCCATTCAGCTTGAACATAACCACTGAATTTCAATTTCTTCATTTGGAACAGTCCGTCTTCCAGTGACGTGATGCGCTGATCGTGAACATTAAGCGTGTCCACTTTTTCTTCTTGTGCGAAAGCAACGGTCGAGCTGATAAGACCTAATGCAATTACCAAACTTTTGAGAGTCATTTTCATTTTCATTTTTTTATTTTTAAATTTAGTTTTGTTTCATTTTCACGGTGCAAAGAAACTGCTACCGTATTACAAGGTTTTGCCAAATCTATTACATTGATGTTACATTTTATCGATATTGAAATTTAGTGTAAAAATGAAGAAAAAACAGACAGTATAATATTACTGCAAGTTGAAATACAAGTGACAACAAAATCGTAACATGTTTGTAACACCTTTTTAATTCCAAAGTAACATGAAAGCTATTTCTTTGTACCGAATTAAAAAAAGAAATTTCAACGTGAAACGATTCATCGAAAAATTAGTAGAAGGAGCATTATTGATAAGTGGTAGCATAACGAGCATCACTATTTTATTGATCGTAATCTTCTTATTCAAAGAAGCCTCTGGATTATTTAACAGTCCGGTAATTGAAGACGGGTATGTTTTAGCCTTTAACAAAACCAATCCTGTAAAGAAATTAAATGCCTATCAGATAAAACAGATTTTCGATGGAGCTATAACCAATTGGGATGAAGTAGGTGGAAAAGAAGAACCAATTGAAGTGGTAAGGTTAAGCGATTTGACTAAATATTATACCGAAGCTGAACTGGGAGCTAATTTCGAAAATATCCCTGCCAAAGCGAGTGAACTGACTTCAAAACATCCGAACATCATCTTATTTCTTCCCAATTCATATATATCCAAAAATTTTGATGGAACATTGTTGAAGCATGAGACATTACGTCCCGGCGATTTCTTTGGAGGAAAAGAATGGTACCCAACTGCATCACCGGCACCACAATATGGACTTTTACCTTTACTACTGGGCACGCTTTGGGTAAGTTTAGGAGCTATTTTATTGTCACTTCCATTTGGAATTGCGGTGGCAGTTTATCTGGCAGAAATTTCCAGCATGCGAATTCGTAATTTACTGAAACCGATTATCGAATTACTTGCAGGAATTCCATCTGTTGTTTACGGGTTCTTTGGATTAGTGGTAATCGTTCCGTTTCTACAAAAAACATTTAATCTTGCTGTTGGTGAAACTGCTTTGGCCGGAAGTATTGTACTCGGCATTATGGCTCTGCCAACAATAATAACAGTGGCCGAAGATGCAATGCGTAATGTGCCACGTGCCATGAAAGAAGCTAGTCTGGCTTTAGGCGCTACACAATGGCAAACCATTTATCGGGTAGTGATTCCTTACGCAAAATCTGGAATCACTTCAGCTGCAGTGTTGGGTATCGGTCGGGCAATTGGCGAAACAATGGCCGTGTTGATGGTAACTGGAAATGCTGCTGTTATTCCTCATACGTTATTAGAACCGGTAAGAACTATTCCTGCTACTATTGCTGCAGAACTTGGAGAAGCATCAGCGGGTGGCGGACACTATCAAGCACTTTTCGCCTTGGGTTGCATCCTGTTTATCATTACCATGATTATCAGCATAAGCGTTGAATTTATTTCAAGTAAAAAATACAGCAAATAATATGACACCAATAATAAATACAGGAAATATAGATAGAAAAAAACGGATATCGCAAGGCGTAGCGTTTACAATTTTCAAACTAATGAGTTATTCAGTAGTTGCCATGCTAATTTTGATTCTCGGTTTCATTGTTAGCAAAGGAATTGGAGTTATTAGTTGGGACTTCCTGACAAAAGCACCTGAAGAAGGAATGACAAAAGGTGGAATCTTTCCGGCTATTGTCGGAACACTTTGCCTGATTGCCGGAAGTAGTTTGTTCAGTTTCCCAATTGGCATCATGTCAGGTATTTATATGAACGAATATGCAGCCGGAAGCAAGGTGGCAACCTTCATACGAATCATGACCAACAACCTGAGTGGTGTTCCGTCTGTAGTATTCGGGTTGTTTGGTATGGCGCTTTTTGTAAACACGCTTAAGTTTGGTGATTCCATTCTGGCCGGCTCGCTTACTCTTGGATTATTATCTTTACCTTTGGTCATTCGTACAACCGAAGAGTCGTTGAAAGCAATTGATAATTCGTATCGCGAAGGAAGTATGGCTTTGGGTGCAACAAAATTACAAACCATACAAAAAGTGGTATTGCCAATGGCATTCCCCAATATAATAACAGGTCTTATACTTTCAATCGGACGTGTATCAGGCGAAACAGCTCCAATTTTGTTTACAGTAGCAGCTTACTTTTTACCAAAATTGCCAACAAGCATTTTCGATCAGGTTATGGCGTTGCCTTATCATTTATACGTTATATCAACAAGTGGTACCGATATAGAGGCCTCTCGTGGAATTGCTTATGGCACAGCATTGGTATTGATTGTTATTGTACTAATAGTAAACTTACTGGCGAATTTCTTACGTAACTATTTCTCTAAAAAAGTAAAAACAAATTAAAACTAACTCTTATTCCCCTTCTGGGGTTAGGGGTCATATTAAAATAATATGCTAACCATTGATGCAAAAAACGTTGATTTTTATTACAGTGAATATCATGCACTGAAAAACATCAACATTGAAGTAGAAAAAAACAAAGTTGTGGCTCTTATCGGACCTTCGGGATGTGGAAAATCAACTTTTCTGCGATTACTGAATCGTATGAACGACCTGATTGACGGTACACGCATGACAGGTTCAGTACTTATTGAAGGTAAAGACATTTATGCCCCAAGCATTCATGTTGATGAGCTGCGCAAAGAAGTAGGAATGGTTTTCCAAAAACCAAATCCGTTTCCTAAAAGCATTTTTGAGAATGTGGCTTATGGTTTGCGTGTAAACGGTATAAAAGACAAAACTTTTATTGAAGAACGCGTCATTGAATCCATCAAATCTGCAGCGTTGTGGAATGAAGTAAAAGACAAACTAACCAAATCGGCATTTGCACTTTCGGGTGGCCAACAACAACGTTTATGTATTGCCCGGGCACTAGCCATTTCTCCTAAAGTATTGCTTATGGATGAACCGGCTTCGGCTCTCGATCCAATTTCAACTTCAAAAATTGAGGAATTGATTTACGAATTGAAAAAAGATTATACAATTATGATAGTAACCCATAACATGCAACAAGCTTCGCGTGTTAGCGATAAAACTGCTTATTTCTATTTGGGTGAAATGATTGAATATGACGATACAACTAAAATTTTCACCAACCCGAAAGAACTGTCTACTCAAAATTATATAACAGGACGGTTTGGGTGATTTTCTCAATTGTAAATTGTAAATGAATAAATTGTAAATAAATGAGACACTTAGAACAAGAAATCCAATCACTTCGTCAGGATGTGATAGATATGTGGAAATTAGTGATTTCACAGGTATCAAATGCAGGAGAAGCCATTTTATCTTTCGATAAAGAACTGGCACAGAAAGTTTCAATGCGCGAAAAGAAAGTGGATGCCTACGAGCTAAAGATTGACAGCGAATGTGAGAATATTATCGCACTTCACCAACCGGTTGCTATTGACCTGCGTTTCGTACTGGCAGTATTAAAGATAAATTCCAATTTGGAACGTATTGGAGATTTTGCTTACGGAATTGCCCGTACGTATATTTCTCACCCAACAGTAATTCTCGATGCTGAATTGATCACAGACACCAAACTCAATGTCATGATTCAGCAAGTGAACACAATGCTCTCACAGGGATTGGATGCTTTTGAGAACGAAAAAACTGACTTTGCTTCAGCCATTTTCAGCGAAGATTACCAGGTGGACGAGATTAATGTAAACGCTGCCAGAATTATTGCTGATTACATTCAAAAGAATCCCGATCGTGCGTTCGACTGCCTGCAACTGATTGCATCTATTCGTAAACTGGAACGTATTGGCGATCATTGTAGTAATATCGCCGAAGAAATTTTCTTTTACATAGATGCAAAAGTATTGAAACATGCGCCAAGAAAATAACAGAGTTTCTTGACTTCAAATAAATGCACAAAAGGCAAATCTCACTTAGATTTGTCTTTTGTGCATTTATTACTAAGGATTTATAACAGATTTAATATTTTGTCATATCTTTGTAACAGTTATTACACAACATAGAAATAACAAAATGGTTTCTTTGTAACATAATTTTAATTCAATAAAAGTATGAGTTCCAATCGTATTTTGGTCGTTGACGACGAAGAAGATTTGTGTGAGATTCTCCAATTCAATCTGGAAACCGAAGGCTATGAAGTTGATGTGGCTTATTCGGCTGAAGAGGCTTTAAAGAAAGATATCTCTGTGTATAACTTATTATTACTGGATGTGATGATGGGTGAAATGTCTGGCTTTAAAATGGCTCGACAATTAAATGAGAATCCTATTACTGCTTCAATTCCTATTATCTTCCTTACGGCTAAAGATTCTGAAACCGATCGGCTCACCGGCTTTAATATCGGTGCCGACGATTATATTTCCAAGCCATTCTCTATCCGCGAAGTGATTGCCCGTGTAAAAGCGGTAATACGCCGTGCGGACAACAATAAAAAAGTAGATGCTACATCGGTTCAGAAACTGTCGTACGAAACTCTTGAGATGGATATAAGCAATAAAAAAGTGTTACTGGAAGGTGTAGAAGTTCCATTTACAAAAAAAGAATTTGAAATACTCAAACTGTTCTTAGAAAATAAAAATCGTGTATTCTCTCGCGACGAAATGCTTACTCGTGTTTGGACTGACGAAGTAATTGTACTCGATAGAACTATTGACGTAAACATTACCCGATTGCGAAAAAAAATAGGTCAGTACGGTAAAAATATCGTTACACGCTTGGGTTATGGATATTGTTTCGAAGAATAAAGAATATTGACCATTTATCAATTTACTATTTACCATCTGAAAGAAACCCGGTCATAGTAATAAAATAGTAACTGGTAAATGAATAAATTGGAAATTGGAACATGACTTTAAACCGCCGTCTTTTTCTCTATTTTTTCAGCATCTTTCTGTTGATGTTGGTTATCATCTGTTTTTTTCAGTACCAGCGCGAGAAGGAGTTTCGTACGGAACAGCTTGATCAGCAACTTATAACATACAACTTCACAATCCACCGCTTCATTACTGAGCAGAATCCAAACTGGGATAAGCTGGACGATTACGTTCATCTTTTCCCGGATAGTGCTCTACGTGTTACGGTTATTGACAGCTTAGGCACTGTAACTTTTGACTCATCTGTAAAAAATGGTACTCAACTGAGTAACCATCTGAATCGTCCGGAGATAGTAATGGCAAACACAGAAGAAAATGGGAAAGCCATCCGCCACTCTGTTTCCACCGGCAAAGATTATTATTATCTCGCCCATCACTTCCCCGGAGTGTATGTACGCAGCGCTTTGCCATATAATGTAAGCCTTATCAGTATGCTCAAAGCTAATACATTCTTCCTCTATTTCATGGGAATTGTATTGATTTTGGCTTCATTAGCATTGTTTTTTATTTCACGCAATTTCAGTCAATCCATTGACCGATTACGCACTTTCACGCAACGTGCAGAAAAAGGTGAAATTCCGGATTATGAAATTGAATTTCCGAAAGATGAACTTGGTGAAATAAGTAAAAACATTGTTGGACTTTACAAGCTGCTTTACCGAACAAAAGATGATGTATATAAAGAACGGGAGAAACTAATTAAACACCTTCAAATTTCACAGGAAGGGCTTGGTATTTTTTCGTCTGACAAAAAAGAAATACTGGCAAATACACACTTTATTCAATACACAAATATCCTGTCCGACAGTCAGTGTGAAAGCTCTGATGAGATATTCACGTTGCCCGAATTTGATGATATCAACGAGTTTATCGACCAGAGTCTTCAAAATAATGAATTAACCCGCAAACGGTTAACTGTTGAAAAAGGGGGCCGTATATTCTCTGTTCAATGCATTGTTTTTCAGGATCACACCTTCGAAATATCGATGAACGACATTTCCGTACAAGAACATGAAAATGAACTGAAACGCCACCTGACACAAAACATTTCGCACGAATTGAAAACGCCCGTGAGCAGTATCTTGGGCTACATGGAAAGTATACTTGAAAATCCGGGACTTGACCCTCAACGTCAACGTTTCTTCGTAGAGCGATCATTTCAGCAAGCTCAGCGATTGCGCGACTTATTGCAGGATATTTCTACCCTTAATAAAATTGATGAAGGCAAACGCCTTTTCGAGAAAGAGAATTGCAATGTTACTGACGTGATTAGCGATGTTCTCAATGATGTTCATTTACAAATTGAGCAAAAAGAATGTGCTATAGTGAAGAATATAAAAGCTGATTTACTTATACTGGGAAACCGATCGTTGGTGTATTCTATTTTCAGAAATTTACTCGATAATGCCCTGGCTTATGCCGGTGAAAAACTCACTATTGAAATAAACTGTTATCGTGAAGACGATCAGTATTTATATTTCTCATTTTCCGACAATGGTATCGGTGTGGCTGAAGAACATTTAAATCGCCTTTTCGAACGATTCTACAGGGTAGACAAAGGTCGTAGCCGCAAAATGGGTGGAACAGGACTTGGTTTGGCTATTGTAAAAAATGCAGTCATCTTTCATAGGGGTACTATTTCAGCAAAAAATGGTCCTGCTGGTGGATTGAGCTTTGTATTTTCGTTGAGAAAGTATTAGTTTTATACTAAGAGGTTCCCTTTTGAGAATTAATGCTCGAATGATTATTCATTTCTACTTATCTTTATTCACTTTTTAGTGATATTATTTCTTGCAATGGATTTAAATTCTTTATTTTGCATTTGTTTTATAAACTCATTTCCGCAAAATCAAAAAAAAAATGAAAAAAATCACACTTATCTTAGTTGGCATTAGCATTTTCACTGGCTTTGTAAATGCTCAAACCACTATTTTTAGCGAAACGTTTGGAACCACCAAAGTAACAAGAGATGCTTGTATTTCAGTAGCTGTACCCGGAACGGCAGAACTTGGGAAATATGATCCACAAAAAAACGAATTATTCACAGATCATGACTGGAGTACCGACTCACATGTTTGGAATAACGGCATTGTATACTCACAGACTTCGGCAATTATTACGCAGAATGCTTGTGATTCGTCAAGAACTTCACTAAATATTCGTTCGAATAATCCGTCTATTACTTACTCTGGAGCAAGTGGAAACGGCAACTTATACTTCAATGCAAATATAAACAACTCATTTACTATTAGCGGTATTAATACATTGAACTATACGAATATTAGCCTTTCTTTTGGGGTTTATGGAAAAAACAAGTCCGATGTTACTTTTCTAAAGCTTCAGTACGACAATGGTTCGGGGCTTACAACTGTCGGAGCGACACAAATTGCAGGGTTAAGTACAACAAAAGCAACCTGGATTCTTGTATCAGGAATTACACTTCCGGCTGCATCCAACTTAAGTCTCACATTTTCTACACCGACATTAAATGGAACAGCTCCAATTGAAATTCGTATTGATGACATTAAAATTATCGGCACAGCAGCATCAACATTAGTCAACTCATTAAATTCAGACAATCGCAAGGTTTCTGTTTCAAATTCGGCTATTACTTTAGATGGATTTACGTCAGGAAGTGTTGAAATATACAATCTACAGGGGAAAAGAGTATTTACCGCACAGGTACAGAAATCTGTCCAACCTGAATTGCCAAAAGGATTATACATTGTCAGAATAGGTGATTTCAGACAAAAAATAAGCTTATAAATTATCTAATACTCTTTCAATTAAACCCGAAGTTCAATCACTGTTCTTCGGGTTTTTTATACCTAAAATCTTGTCAATTCATCTAAAGTCCTTACTTTTGTCACATTACAAATTAAAAAAAAATGGCATGCAACTACTTCGCAGCAAATGGACATCCCTCTTTATTAGCAACTTTCTGGGTGTATTCAATGACAATTTCTTGAAGAATTGCATTATATTTGTTGCAGCGGGTTGGGCTTTACCAAATGGGCTTACTCAATCGCAACTAATCTCACTTGTATCTGCCTCCCTTGTTATTCCTTACCTTTTTCTATCTCCGTTGGCAGGAAGACTTTCAGTTATTTATTCGAAAAAGAAAGTTTTCCGTATTTGTAAATTACTTGAGATCCCGGTGTTGATAGTTTCCTGTGTGGCATTTTATTATCAATGGGTAATGACAGCAGTTTTATCCGTTCTTATAATGGGAATTCTTGGCTGTCTTTATTCCCCATCAAAATATAGTTTAATACGCGATATAGGTGGCGAAGAAGGCGTTTCATTTGGTAGTGGAGTTTTTGAGATGATGGCATTTTTAGGCGTTCTCGTTGGTACAGTCATAGCCTCAATTGTTTCCGATCATTATTCAAATTCCTTCGTTTTCAGCATTCTGATAGGACTGGCCCTATTGGGTTACCTCGTTACAAGTACAATTCAGGCAGTAGAATTGCCCGAAGAGCAGGAAGATACAATTCATTTGAATCCCGTTCGGTTTGTAATCGACTCATATCGATATGCCAAAGCACACAAACATGTAAATAGCGGAATATTGGGTGCTGCTTCATTTTGGCTTATCGGCAGCATGCTCCAAATGAATCTGGTTATACACACTCAACACGTTTATAAAGCCTCTAATACCACAACCGGGATGATTATGGCTTGCGCTGCCATTGGCATTGCAATGGGTTGCTGGACAGCCGGTAAAATTTCAGGAAAAAAAGTAATGAAAGGCCTTATTCTGATTGGAATAATTGGAATGTGCCTGTTCTTGACTATTCTGACATTTTTCCACCTACCATTTATTCTCTATACAGTGTTTGTATTTCTGGTGGCACTTATGGGAGGCATCTTCCAAATACCCTGTCTGTCGATTATTCAAAACTCCAATTTGGGACGTAAACTCGGAGATATAATCGGTTATCTCAACATGCTTACATTTACATTAATTTCACTTGGTGCTCTATTATTCTCCTTTACCACTTATTTCACGGCAGAAAACAGCTATGCCGTATTTGGTGCTATTCTGGCAATATGCTTGTCAATTAGTTTCTTCTTCCTCAAATCATCATCTGAATTTTGGAACGATACAAAAACGTTGTTTAAAAGGAACCCTTAACTCCTAAAGGGTAACTATGTTAGTGTTGACTCTTAATAATCCAATTGCCACACTTTTCAGAACTGAATCCAAGTAGCTCCTACTGTATTTTCGTTTGAGAAAAGCAATTCATTTTCTTAAAAACCATGTTGTAAAACATACAAATCTGAAATACAATTTTAATAGAGATTTCATACATTGCCATACGATTTTTCATCACACAAAATCCCTTATTTTTAAGTATTAATTCTTTAATTTTAATACAGTATGAAAGTATATCAATCGAATGAAATTAAAAACATTTCATTGCTGGGTTCTTCCGGCTCCGGGAAAACCACTCTTGTAGAAGCTATGCTTTACGAGAGTGGAGTTATAAAACGCAGAGGCACAGTGGGTGGCCAAAACACTGTCTCCGATTATTTCCCAGTAGAAAAAGAGTATGGCTATTCCGTTTTTTCTACCATTATTCAAACTGAATGGCAAGAGAAAAAACTAAACTTCATTGACTGCCCTGGTTCCGACGATTTTATTGGTGGTGTTGTGACTTCACTCAACGTAACCGATACAGCTCTTATCCTTCTCAATACGCAATATGGCGTTGAAGTTGGAACCAACAATCACTTCCGTTATACCGAAAAATTCAACAAACCAGTAATTTTTGTAACCAATCACCTCGATCAGGAAAAAGCTGATTTCGACAAGACGCTGGAACAATTAAAAGAAAATTTTGGTAGCAAGGTTGTACAGATTCAATACCCAATTAGCGTTGGTCCACAATTCAACGCTGTAATCGATGTATTGAAAATGAAAATGTATCGCTGGAAACCCGAAGGTGGCGTACCTGATGTATTGGAAATTCCTGCCGACCAAATTGAAAAAGCACAAGATTTACATAACGTATTGGTGGAAGCTGCCGCAGAGCATGACGAAGAATTGATGGAGAAATTCTTTGATCAAGGCTCATTGTCTGAAGAAGAAATGCGTGTTGGTATTCGCAAGGGTTTGATTCACCGCGACATGTTCCCTGTTTTCTGCGTTTGTGCAGGAAAAGATATGTGCGTTCGCCGTTTAATGGAATTCGTTGGTAATGTTTCACCAAGCGTCAGCCAAACAGAAAAACCAAAAACTTGCGACGGAAAAGAAATTGCTCCGGATGCTAGCGGGCCTACCAGCGTTTATGTATTCAAAACAAGTGTTGAGCCACATATTGGTGAAGTATCTTACTTCAAAGTGATGAGTGGTAAACTGAAAGAAGGCGATGACCTTGTAAATGTTGACCGCAGTTCAAAAGAACGTATTAGCCAGATTTTCTCTGTGGCCGGACAAATTCGCACGAAAGTGGACGAAATTATTGCAGGTGATATTGGCGCAACCGTTAAATTAAAAGATACACGCACCGGAAATACGCTGAACGTAAAAGGTTGTGAGTACGATTTCAAAGAA
>Ga0302215_10001997_pt1 | contig 14219 bp, 7 predicted proteins | sample II_Fen_N3_1_FD_194580 | JGI IMG/M metagenome (GOLD analysis project Ga0302215, IMG submission 194580) | Peat permafrost microbial communities from Stordalen Mire near Abisko, Sweden - II_Fen_N3_1 | ecosystem: Environmental > Terrestrial > Soil > Wetlands > Permafrost | place: Sweden: Abisko...
TACTTCGCCTTCAGCAATCGTACGCCCTTGTGCATCATAAGTCCAATAGGTGTATTGCGATTTAGACCTTTGTGATGCCTTTTGGCGGTAGCGAAGATGTCCCACTTGATTGTACCAGTACCGAATACGCCCTTCGTCAGGACTAACAACGGCAATAACACGCCCAGCTTGATCATAGCTTGTAATTGTCGAAAGAGAGTTCTTGCCCGTCCCGTATTCCAACGGAGTCACAGTGTAACGCAAATGGCCATCGGGATAGTACACGTATTGGGTAAACGCCCATTTCCAAGACGATGCACTGGCTTGATTCTGACGATCCAGAAGGCGTGCGCTCAACCGCACATTTCCCAGAGCATCGGTCCATTTCACTGCATAATTGCCATCGGGATCACAAGCCCAGTCGGCTCGATAGGGCTTTTCTCCGCTGGTGACACTCTCAGCCCAAGACTCCAAATCACTGGGCAAGTCCGAAGCACTAGAGGGAAGAGCATCGACAAACAACCAGCCACTTCGTGATTGATGAGTTGCTGTAGTCCAAGCATCTCCAGAATGTGTCGACGCCGTCTTGGGATAACCAGCACCTAAAGCGTCAGCGTAGATCGTTAGCGAAAACGGAGCGTTTCCAGCGCCACGAACGGCATTTGACGCGGTTGCCAAGGTCAAACGATTCGCGGGCAGCGTTGTTGGATCAACAGCAAAATACGGAAGATACGTGGAGTCAGGACGCCAAAAATTATCGTATCCCTTGGCATCAATGCGATAGGTGGTATCGGCGCCAGATTTCGAGAACAAATGATACGCTATACCCATCGGATCGGTAATACCACCCGCTTCGATAATTTCATCACGATCAGATGGTAGCGCACGATCTCCTTCAGTGAAAAGAACATCATCAAATACCAATGAAACGCCTGTAGGACGAGGTCCATTGGCCAGCGTAATTACAGCACGACAATCTTGGGCATGAGCCGGGACGTTCATACTATACTGCATCCAAGCGCTACTACTTACATAAGAAGTCCCATCTCTTGTACCAAGTACGTTGCCGTTGAGATCTACAAACGAAATAGATGGATATATAGTTGCCCCGCTAGGGCTTCCATTGTAAAAGAAGGAAAGGACATAACTCTGTCCGGCCTTCAGAGTTATCGGCTCCCCTTGAATCCCCACGAGGTTATCACCAGCAGCTTCCACAAGTCGGACAGCATACTTTCCACTATGCCCGCCACTTACGCGTAACTGTGCACCATCTTTAGCCTGCCAAAATTCGAGGTCATTTTCAAAGCTCCAGTTAGGGATTAGCGATCCCCGTGGCATAGCCCAGGAATAACTCCGCACCGTGCCAGAACTTGTCGGTGTGGCAGACACTGCGTCACTGTAACCAGAAGCGGGAAGATCCGACAATGTTGCAGCATTTGCGACGGCAAGGCTCCCCCACAGCAGAGACATGAGAAAGTATCGCATATCAATTCTCCCCTGCCGGAATCGTGGTGGACTGCCCAAATATTCTGCCTCGTTCATCACGAACGGCTTGTACAGCGCCCTTTCCGTTGTATTCTCGCGTGGTAACAGAGCCGTTGGCGCTCAAACTTGCGCTTGGACGTCCCTGGCCATCATGCGTTTGGAGAGACACTGATGCGCTAGCTGGAGAGGCGAAGATGTCATCGACCCACACCTTCGTTCCTGTCCCGTAGATGCCAAAGAAAACTCTCGCGTACCCTCCCGCCCCAGGATCTGAAGCCTTTAGGGTTTCATATGGGATCGTCGTAGTCCAATATTGCCAAACGTTCGGCTTATACCCGCCTTCTGTCGTTGCGAGGAAGCTATTTGTTATACAATCATCCCCACTGCAAGATTGCTTCCAAATCTGGATCAAAGGCTCAGGAGCCGTACTTCCTTGCGAATAAGCCCACCCTCCGACACGAACACCATCTTTATGCGCAAGAATGCTATCCAAGGCAATGTTCGCCGTCGGCCCATAGTTGTTCTCTACACGAACCGACCATTTTCCTGTATGTGAGATTGAACTATCAAATCCAGCCGCACTCCCCATCTCCCAACGCCCATCTGTCAGACGCAAGGATGATGGGTTGTAAATCTCCGTATTATTTGCAGCACTTCCGTCCTCTGCCGTCAATGCTGCAAATTCATTGCGGGCAGCGCCGGATGCAGAAGCCATAACTTGCCCACGAGTTCCTTCATGGAGCTGAGTACTCCATTTTTGTCCATAGATTCCCGGCATTGAAACAGCTTCTATGACATTACCAGTTGTTGAGCGCTGTGTGATCTGAAACGTTTGAGTCCACCCAGCATCAAAGCTTGTGGGCCTTTGCTGCACTCCGGTGTCGAATACAGCATCAGTATTTATAGGTGCAACGCCCCAGTTCCATGTTGCAACGACATCACGCAGATTAGAGGCGTAATTAATTTCTTGCGCATTCACCGGAACAGCACGCCCATCAAGCATCATTTGCTGTATGAGTGTGTTACCTAAAGGGGTCTCCAATAATCTTTTTTTCGTCCCTGGCAAAACACAATAGTCTGAAAATTTTCCCCACCTACAATAAGGAACACCTAAAATACTCGTTGAATCTTTCAGCATTGCTTCACGCACCCCAGATACCACACCTTTTTCATTGATACTGCGCTGAATTGCGTGATGCCGATATTCTCCATTGTCTGCCCCCCCCATGACATCAGCTTGGATTGCCGGCAACCCGGAGACACTATTAAATTGGTCTTGATATGTCGTGTGGGACTGCACGGCTTCACCTGGATATATTAATTGAGTCTTTGTACTGATAGACGTAACAAGAGTCACAGCCGAGGCCCAACCAGATTCTCCTTTACGTGTGCGATAAGTTGGAGTCGTTAATACTGAGGTGTTATCTGTATTTGAAAATGTTTGCACAGATTTCAGTTCGCCGATCCAATCCAATTGTTCTATGGTTGGATTAACAAACATGAACACATTCGCGCTATATGAAGAATCCACTTCACTATCAACAATACCATTCCCAGAATAATGCCAAACCGTTGCAGATGTAGCAGATGGCGTCATTGATGTATTGTAGAACAATTCATTTCCGCGAAGAGGCTTATATATAAACATATATTTGCTAGAAACAGCCCTATCAGTAGTATATAGCGACTGCGTAGACGTTGCTCCAAGTCGCAAAGTTTCTTGCATATAGTTTGCAATAGCGGGGCCTGAGCTATATGACGAATTGAATGTAGTTACCAACGCGGAGCTAGTAGACTTCACCATTAGCCATGCATTTGCCCCCAGCGCCAGCTCTGGGCCATAAAAATCATCAGATCCACCAATTAGCATAGAATCTAAAGTCACCCAATTTGACACGGCATCAGGAATAACGCCAATAGTGCCATCAGACAAGTTTCCATTTATCAGCGGAACATAATAATATTTAATCCAATAAGCCCCTCCAACACCGCAACTAAAACTTTTTCCGATCAGCCAATCTTCATTTGAAGAGATTGCGGTTACGTCCAATTGTGTTGTCCCATTCTCCCCGGCCACTTTACTTGAAAGATCACTTAATCCATCCATTTGCCCAGACGTTGTCACATTCAATGCAGAATTCTGAAAGAACAGATGAGTCGCTTCCTTACCGTTAGCATTTCCACAAGAACCACCGCTCACACTAATTGATAGCGGGATATCACCGCGCCATTTTGATTCTCCATGTGCATAAGGTTCTGTAAAATTAAAAGCAGTAAAATGCTCTGCAGTAACAATATGAGGCATATGCTTTGCACTTTCATAGTTGTCATAAGCAATAGCTTTCCCGTTAGCATCTTGAAAATTAGTACGAACAAATGGATAACTATTCACATCAGAGATCCCATTCGTATTCTTTTTAAATCGTGATACATATCCCTCTGGCGTCACCAAAACGACACCATCCGATGCTGGAAATAGCTCATCAGGTCGCCAATCGCTTCCAGACCAAGCCTTTGTTCCCCATTGATCATCAGCAGGCGTCAGGAGCATTGAATTCCACGCGGCACCATTCCAAGACCATGCAATTGATCCAACCCGATCAAAATTTGGCCAGCTTAATAGCACAGCAGCAAACCAATTATCCCCGGCAACCAATGAGATTGGATTACCACCAAGATTAGCGGCAGTAGCGCTACTTGTCGGAGCGGCCCACACATTATTACATGCGGCGCTATTAATATGATTAGTTTCATTTGTAAATGTGTTTGATCCTGGATTCCTCCTAAACACAGCTATTCCAGCAGACCATTGCGGCATAGCAATAAACGTATTATTGGAAGCAGCCACTAAGATTTTTCCAATTCCTTGGGACTTTCCAAATTGAACAGCAGCAAAGCACGACGTTGAAATCATGTTCTGATCATTTCCATCAGAATATGAATAAGTCCTTGCATCAGCTTCACATGAAGATATGTTTCTATTAACACTAATCCAGTCTTGTCCATCACGAACAACGGGAACCACCTCACCATTACTCCCATTGATCATGCTAACAACAAAAAAATCAGCACCTACAGCTACATCTATATCCGTTGTTGAAGATTGAATCCTAGAATCCCCAGCGAACGGATTGCTCGAAATGAATGCATTTCCATCCCATTGATAGACCGTTACACTTTTTGCAACAGAGTCTACAACAACAAAGAAGTCATTGCCGTAATACAACGCAGACTGCTTGAAAATATCGTTTCTCACTTTGTAATACGAATTACCCGCACGCAAATAAGCCTGAAGAGTTAAGGCATTCGAGTTATCTGCTGCCATTTTTACTTTTTCTGCGACATAACAGAATTGCCCCACACATGCGGATTGGTCGCCGACAAATTTTAGCGCTGTTCCGAAACCACTTTCACTCTTAGTCGTATCCATAAAATGTTGTCCATATGCAGAATTTGAAAAAGAATATTTCTTTTGCACAAAAGATGGATCAACAGCAGACGTTAGCCAACCTGATGGACTTGCCGATGCAATATCGTAATCAAAATGCCATTGCCCGATTTCATCTTTTCCTGACTGAAATTGATACCGGATATTTCTCAAGAAGCGCTTAGGGTCACCGTTGGCATTTTTATCGACACTATATCCCATAATCCATTTCACACTTTGCTTCCCCATAGAGCTATATTCAACGGTATCAAGGTATCTAGTATCAATAATCGAAGGCTGATACTCTGTCACATACCCAGTTTTCGTAACGACTTCATCATTCCCTTTTACACTCCAATGGAAACGGATTGAATCAATTCCGCAGGAGGCGTTTCCACACACGCTGGTATCCCCTGTCACAGAAAAAGGAAGCGCTACAGACCAAATTTGTGACAACCATGATTCGCGATCAAACGAGTGAGCTCCATCTGGAAAGAATGGCATTTTCCCACCGATTTTGTTCCAATCAAACCGAATGACTCCACGATTTTCTGGAGCACGAATTTCTGTAACATCCCACCGGTAAGTGAACGTAGGATCAGAAGCGTAAGCGCTGGATCCAGGTTCAAGTCCGACTTTTCTTCCATTCACAAAGGTCTTACGCTTAGCGTCTTCACGCAAGCCAAGAACAATCACAGTTCCATCACTCAGTTCAACATTCCACCCATCAACTTGATTTGTATCTCCAATGGGCGTAATCTTCATATATGGATTATTATTTAGATGAAAAGTTGCGCCATCAGCGGAGACCAACTGACCACCTCCCCATGGCCCAAAATTAGCATAGAAAGCATCATCCGAATAATTAACGGTCCCCTTGTGATCCGTTACAATATATGGGAATTCAAAATCCCAGCCGAATCCGACAGGCCCTGTAGGCGCATACTCAGAATTCTTTGAGAACAGCGTGGGGGTTGGGGAATAATAAGATAAGGACAAGGGATATGAAATCCCACCAGTAGCAGATATCGCCCCCATGTTCACACTATAGGTATAACGTCCCGATTCCGTATTAACTCCGTTTACATAATTTCCACTTCCAGCCCGTTGAGATATAGGAATCTGATATTCGTGAAAAATCGGCGATTTCAGTTGCACGCTCGCACTAGCTGACGCTATACTTATTATGTTCCCGTCAGCATCAACAACATTCCCAGAGGGGAAACATCTCCCAAGATCCGTTACCATAGGAAACTGAGAGTAGCCACTAACGGCATTACCAACTTGCCCCATCACATTTACCGCAGCGACATATGAACCACTTATCGCATTTCGGATAAATGAACTTTTTGCATATTCAACATTAGGAATACCGTTATCCAATATCAATGAATGCGCAACAAATGCCCCAGTTAATGTGCTGCGCGATTGAATCGTTACGTCAGCCGCTGGAGCAACCCAAGTTCCAATAAGATTAACGTCTGTACCTATAGTAACAGATCCAGAGCTAGCAACTAAAACATTAGCTGCGCCATTTGAAATTGCGCTAGCATAAGTCGTACGATCTCCCAGATGTATGCCGCTATCTCCAACTAATAGGATCGTTTCGCCTTGCAGTCTTATTGTCACATCTGGTTGGGTAATTAACTCAGCCATTTGGTAATTACCCGCCGCCAAAACGAGTTGCCCCGCATTCTGTACCGTAACTGTTCCGTATGTTCCCGGCTGCAAGGTCAGCGTCTGTCCATTCCCCACAGACACGTCATTGATACCAGCCGTCGCATAGACTTTCACCTGCGGCAATGAACAGGGAGATACCGTCCCTGTTACAACCGTTCCTGCCGAAGCTTGATTCCCAACGCTTATGGTTCCTTGCACTTTGGAATTCCACAGCACATCGGAGCGATCCCCCAGCGTTAGATTCCCCCCCACCCGCAGATTCGCTACGCGGCTGTCATGCCCAATAATCATGTCACCACCGGACTGAATCATTGCCCCAACGGTGTCTCGATCAAGCAGTTGGACGGTACTAGTTCCGTAGAACTGTACGCTGTCCAAGCATGCCGGCAACGTCAATGCACGCGAGGGAGATGATGCGAACAATACAAGCGCACATGGAACGATCGTCATCAAGCGGGATTTGCTCATCGAACTCTCCTAAAATTTGGAACTGGGCGAAAACCTAGCACCTCATCCCAGATGCGGCAAATCGCCCCAGTTTCATTGCCGTTACACCCCTACCGCCTTGAACGTGTAGCGCCCACCTCGACTATCTTTGACGCAATGAAGCGCTGGTTCTCCGACAGACGCACCGCAACAGCTCATGCGGAGCACGTTTTGCAGGCTGGGAAAGCCTGAATGGCCACAGCAACGCCCTTTGCCACGAGCCAGCTCATAGACCCATTTGCCCGTGAGCTGCACCGATGCCTGGATGGCGATGAAGAAGGCCCCAGCGCCCTGAGCCCCACCTCTTCGGACCCGGTGCATGTGGTCCAGGAACTCATGGAGCGAGCAGTCCGTTCCGGCGTCTCCGACCTTCACTTTGAGCCGCACGAGCAAGGCTTGCGCGTTCGTTTCCGGCTTGATGGCATCCTCCGTGTCGTTCAAGACATCCCATTACGCCTAAGGCCGAAGTCCTCTCGCGCATCAAAGTCATGGCCTCCATGGACATCGCCGAGAAACGGCGTCCCCAGGATGGCCGGATTCACTTTGCCTTCCTTGGGCAGATGGTCGATGTGCGCGTCTCTTCTCTCCCGACCGAGCACGGCGAAAAGATCGTTCTGCGTATCCTCGATCAGTCCGCGGTCGAGCTGGACCTACAAAAGCTCGGCATCGACGAGGCTAGACGCGCCCTTTTCGAGCAGGTCTTCCGTCGCCCCTACGGCATGATCCTCATCACAGGTCCCACCGGTGCCGGCAAGAGCACGACGCTCTACAGCGTCATCAATGCCCTGCGCTCCCCTGGCCTCAACATCACGACGGTGGAAGATCCTGTCGAGTACCGCCTCGAAGGCATCGTCCAGACCGCCATCAAGCCGGAGATCGGCCTGACCTTCGCACAAGCGTTACGAACCATCCTGCGCCAGGATCCCAACGTGATCATGATCGGCGAGATCCGCGATCTGGAGACGGCACAGATCGCCATCCGCGCATCCTTGACGGGGCACTTGGTGCTATCGACCCTGCACACCAACGATGCTCCTTCGGCAGTGACACGCCTTGTGGACATGGGCATCGAACCTTTTCTTGTCTCCTCGGCAGTCAATCTGATTGTCGCGCAGCGCTTGGTCCGCAAGGTCTGTCCCTTCTGCGCCATCCCCGATGATCGTGCACTGGCAATTCTCTCAGGGCTTGGCGAGACTCGGACAGGAAAATGGCTGCGCGGTCAGGGATGTCCCAAGTGCGGGATGACCGGTTTCAAGGGACGCATGGGGATCTTTGAAATGATGCCTCTGTCCGAGTCCCTGCGTCTCAAGGTGTCCCAAGGTCTGGATGCCAATCGTTTGCGCGATGCCGCCGTGGAAGAAGGCATGACCCAACTGCGGGACGACGCAATCGATAAAGCCGCCCAAGGCCTGACTAGCCTCGATGAAATTGTCCGAGAGACCTGCGCAACATGATTTCCCTGCTTCTATCCTTCGCTCTTTCCCTCCCCAGCCAGATCGTGGTCAACGGCAAGTGGATCGACACGCTTGGCCCCGAGTGGCATAATCGCAAGAGCGCTCCGGCCGCCACACCCAAGCTGACTCCAAGCGTTACGAAGTCCGCGTCTCCTGCAACGCACACCGCTACTCCACCAACGCCCGCCGCCGGAGTTTCGAGCGTGGCAACGACAAGTGCGCTGCCACCAACCGCGACGTCAAGAGTAGACCGGGTGAGTGACACGGCTTACACCAACGACACGGCATGGCTTGCGCAAGTTCCGGACAGCATCATCGTCACCAACCTCGCAGTGCGCCAATCCGAGGTCCGGGATATCCTGTCGGCACTGGCCATGCAGCATGGCATCAACCTGGTCATCGACTCGTCCGCGTGCGGGCCGATCACCTTGAACCTCCGCAACATCAAACTGCGCGATGTGTTCCGCTGGATCGCGCAAGAACAGAATCTGTTAATCCAGTCTTCCCCTGGCGTTCTAAAGATCCGCAAGCGCCCGATCCCACCACCGCCACCGCCCGTAGAACCGCCTTGTCATGTCGAACACAAGGACAGTCTCTATACCTTAGATGTGCAAGGTGCTCCGCTCGACCATGTTATTCGCGCATTGACCAAGGATGCGGGCCTGAACATCATCATGGAAGAGGGATGTTCGAATCCAAACGTACAGATTCATTTGAATCGCCTCGGCTCTCGGCAATTGCTCTCCATCCTCGCAGACCAGCTGGGCTTGGAAGTCCGCGAGCGCCAGGGCGTCTACATCCTTTCTCGCTCGGCAAAGCCAAGTGCGAGTCCCGGCGGCCCGGTATCGTCAGGGCTTCGTGTATGGACAGAACAGGATACGCTCATCTCCATGGAAGCCTCTCAGGCTTCCTTGCAGGATGCCGTCAGCGCCTTGACACGCCGGTTACCGATCAATCTTGTAGTCCTGGGAACGCTGCAGGGAAATGTCACGCTCAAGCTGTCCAAGCTGCCTTTTGAACAGATCCTGAGCTTTCTCTTCTCCGGCACGGAGTATACCTGGTGGAAGCATGATGGAACCTGGTTTGTCGGACCCTCCAGCACACCTAGCGTCACCAATGCCGATCTGATCCCGCTGTCGCACCTGCGAGCCGAAGAGGCCATGGGGCTTATCCCCCAAGTCATTCAGAAGAATGTCCAGCTCACGCTTGTGAAAAGCCATAACGCCATCATGTGCCTCGGCTCCCGCGAAGCCATCGACGGCATCCGCAAGTACATCGAGAAGATCGATTTCCCGGTCCCGCAGATCCTGATTGAGGCGCTGGTCGTAGATGTAGATATGGACCGCGTCCGCAACATCGGGGTCTCACTGAATTCCAAGAAAGCCTCTATTGGCACCAGTTCTGGGGAACTGTTCCCAGGCTTTGACCAGACCTACAAGCTCGATAACGGCAACACACTGCTATCTGGAGTGCCGGGCCTGCGCGACATCGTCTCGCTACCCAAGAACTTCTACATGCGCGTGAAGGCACTGGAAGAAGACAAAGTCCTCAAAGTCCGTTCACGCCCGCAGATCAGCACTCTGAACGGCTCCGAAGCAACGATCACCGTCGGGCAAACGCAGTATTACTTGCTCAAGACGGAAACGAACATGCAAGCGGTGTCCACCACGACCACCACGACGCAGAAATTCGAGAAGATCGAGGCCAACGTCACCTTGACCGTGACTCCGTTCGTGACCGGTGAAGGCGAGATCACCTGCGACATCGTTCCCGACTTCACGGAGCCCGAAGGCTCTCTGGATGCCTCGACGCCGCCGACCCTGAACCGACGCGTCCTCAAGTCGAAGGTCCGCCTGCGGGAAGGCGAGACGATCATCCTCGGAGGACTCGTCAAAGAGTCCCGCGAGAACACCGACAACCAAGTTCCCTTTCTTGGATCAATCCCGATCCTGGGGTATCTGTTCAAGAGCCGCAGCACAACCATTTCTCGCAGCCAGCTGTTGATCTTCGTGACTCCGCACATTTACTACGGCAAGGACGCGGGAGTAGACCCCGAAAAGGTGCTGCGCTCGCTGGAAGAATAACGCCAATGTTTGCACACCTTGCAGCCTCTCTGAATCGTATCGTCGATCGCTTGGCAACGCCACGGCTCCATGCTGTGGAAATCCGCAAGGATGTGGTCACATGGGTGGAGGTCTCGGCTTCGGAGCGGGCCATAAAGCTGCTGCGCTCCCGCACGGAGCCACGCTCCAAGCTAGAGCGATTGCTTGAAGAAGAACGAGTGGCCCGCAAAGGTGCCGTGCTCGTCTTTGAAGATTTCCCCTGCGTCATCACTCCCCCACCCCAGCATGACACCCCCATAGAAGAATGGGAAATAAGCCATCGCCCCAAGCTGATGGGAGATGACTTCGAATGTCTCCTGGAAGAACGCAATCCACCGCATTTTGCCATCTGGTGCCGCAGCGGGATGCTGGAGCATCGCAGCGAGTGCGCACCGCCAAACATCGATGGAGCCGTAACAGCACAAGCACTCCTCACGCAGGCGTTGAATAAGCCCATCCCAGGAGCTTGGTGCGCGCTGCGGGTCACGGCGCAAAGCGCGTACCTGTGGCTTGTAAAAGACGATATTCTGCACCACGGATGCCGACTGCTAGGCGGTACAGAAGACATGGCTCTGCTGGGACAGGAGCTGGATGCGGCCCTGGCAAACCTACAAGAAGAGCGGGAAGCATGGCAGGAGGCACCGTTTGCCTTGCTGACGAGCGATGAGGAGCGCATACCGGAATTGCTTCTCCAAAGAAAACGGCAGATCATCGACTTTCCGTGGAATCCTCGTTTCTTAAACGTTTCGGAGCCGGAGCGCTTTGCGGCCATCGCGGCAAGCATGCCATGGGAACAGTTGTCATGGAATAACTGGGACGGTGCCAAGCACTGGGTGCAGCGAGGCACCCGAGAAGCCGCGAAGGTCTTTGTGGCACTGCTGCTGCTCGTCGCAAGCTTTGGAGTCTTTACGGCATCGCTTCGCTTCTGGAATCAGCAGCAGAGCCAGCAATGCCATGTTATTGATCAAAGGCTCACAACAGAAAAGAAGTGGCTGCAAGCCTTGGACTCGGCAGAGCGGGCGGGGGCAGGAAGCCGGAACAAGGCAAGCCGATCCATCGCGATCCTGTCCAATTGCCTGACAGACAATATGTGGATGGCCTCGTGGAAAGCCGCCGATGCTCCGTTACGACATGAAGTGGAGATCTACGGTTCTGGAGAAGGCGACTGGAACAAGTGGAAGCAGTGCGTCGATGCTTCCGCGGGATTTGCATCCATCACGCCGCGCTCGACGGAAGTGCGCAAGGAAGCACCTCTAGATAGCCGGATACATCTCTTCGTCGAGGCACAGGAGAAATGAGCCGTTTCGCCTTCATCCAACGACATTGGAGAAGCCTGCTCATATTGCTCATCGGCATCCTTGCCGTAGCACGAATCTGGAACGGCGAGACGCTTCCGGCATGGAGGGAATCGGTCTCCATACGGTCCCGACAGGACTCGCTGACGCAGCTCATACAAGAGCTTCCCAAGAAGCGTAAGCTGTGGCTTTCACTGCGACAGAATCAGGACACCACACGCTTCGACTCCACACGCGACATATCGCAGCTCCAGGCGCTTCTGGAATCAAGCGGATTAGAGCACACGCCACTGAAAATCCTTGAAATGGGATCTGGTGTTCGATCCGTCAAGTTGAGCCTGCGAGGTCCGTTTCCCAGGCTCGTAACAACGATCAAACGGCTGGAGAACTACGGAGCCACCCCGATTGGATGGAGCATCCTCCCCATTCCCAAAAGTGGAGAGGTCAAATGTGACCTGGAGCTGCACCTGAATCCCATCCACAGGAAGCTTCCATGAAGAGGCACTCCATACTGCGAGGGCTGCTTCTGTGCGCGCTCCTGGCGTGGGGATATGCTGCATGGCAGTTATGGGACGCATGGCATGTTAGAAGCGCTCGTGAAAGCAATACTTCCAAGAGCATGATCGGAGAACTGGACGACAGCTGCCACCGGGATCCGTTCCAGAGGATGCATGCACGATCAGTAGCCACGGCCGGGCGATTGCGGCACACGGCATCGGATGCGGTATCGCCGAAAGTGACGGTCCCCAAGGACTCGCTGCCATCGCGGCCGGCACCGCCGCTACCGCGCTGGAACGCCTTCGTAGAAGGAACGCCACCGCTTGTCGTGCTGGCAAAGGCTAGTAAGACAGAGCTTGTCAAGGCCGGAGACTCGGCATTCGGATGGTATGTCGTATCCCTGTCCCCCTCTGGAGTACGGCTGCGCGCAGGAAGCCATCAGGCATATGTCACCCCGTAAGGGAGGCACCAAGGGATTTGCCATGTTCACGGTCATCGGACTGATGCTCGTGCTGGGAATCCTTGCAGACATACTGTTTCTCATGGCGCTGGGAGACAATCGCCTCGCGGTAAAGAATGCACGAGAGATGCAGGAACGGCTTTTGGGAAAGGCCGGGTTATCGTGGGCGCTGGCACGGCTCACAAACGACACAAGCCTCTTCTATGGGATTGAATCGTCGATGATGATCGACACGAGCGAGGGATTTGCCGTCTCCCTGGAGCCGGAAGGGATACTGCTCGATGCCTATGTGACTCCGAAGCGGAAGCTGCCAAGCTCACTGCATGCGCACGCATGGATCGGGAATGTCATGGACAGTTTGGCGAAGCCGCCAGTACTCAGCCTGATGGGATCAAGCGATCTGAACGTGCGAGGAAGCGGCATCGTGGTCGGGAGTTATTTCGCGCTGCACGGGCTTGTCAATGCAGGATACGACGCAAGGACTCGCGAGAACAGCGCGCTCGATTCAAACGCCATGCCCGACTGGATGAAACGACCATGGGCACTCAATGTGCTCGTGAAATGGCAGAAATCGACGCTCGCAGCGTTGATGAAAGATTCGACGCTGGACAGTACACGGCCTCAGTTACGCAAATCAGGAAACGTAAGCGTGGAAGGAAAGCAGCTGCCCGAAAGAACGGAACTGCATGTCCACGGTCTTTTGAGGCTCCGCAACGTCTCCTGTGACAACTGCATCATACTAGCCGACTCGATACACATCGAGGGAAAGACAACGCTGCGTGCAGGGATGATCTGGACAAGCGGATCGTTGTGGGCTCACAAGGCGATCTTTGATGGATATGGACAGATCCTGGCAAACGACACCTTGGCACTGGACTCGTGCGAGGGAGGCACGCGACAGCTCGTCTTCGCAAGTCTTGGGGAATCGACAAAACCACCCATCGGGCTGGATAGCGCAAGTTCGGGGATGCTTCGGCTCACGCACGTCAATCTGGAAGGAATGGCTTTTTCGCTCGGTGTGGGAGGCGCTGAAAGCATGCGACTGATCGGAGACTCGACATCGTTCTGGAAGGGCATATGGGGAATCCGCGGAACGGTACAATATGCCGGCACGGTAATGGGACAAGTGCGAATGGACGGCGTGCGATGGGTCGCGCCTAACGGAGTGATCTGGAACGGACAGACAGACGGAAAATTCCTCAAGGAACAAAGCGGAAAGAGATGCGTCCTGCCGCTACTGTGGAAGAAGTACGACAAGCTGGGACTGGAATGGTGGCGCTTTGAAAGGTTGTAAGGGATTCACGTTACTGGAAGTACTCGTGGCATCAGTCCTTGCTAGCGGTGCACTGGCGA
>Ga0302215_10001999_pt1 | contig 14212 bp, 16 predicted proteins | sample II_Fen_N3_1_FD_194580 | JGI IMG/M metagenome (GOLD analysis project Ga0302215, IMG submission 194580) | Peat permafrost microbial communities from Stordalen Mire near Abisko, Sweden - II_Fen_N3_1 | ecosystem: Environmental > Terrestrial > Soil > Wetlands > Permafrost | place: Sweden: Abisko...
CTTTCGCCACCAAAGAAAACCTATGTTGTTTGGTTTGTAAATAAAGAAAACGGGGTTAATAATAGCGGGCAATTGAAAAATGAAAATGCAAAAAAAAATACATTGAAAACAGTGTCATCATTTGAACCGTTGGAGATTTTCATAACAGCGGAGGATGAAGGAACTGTTACATATCCCGCCGGAATCGAGATTTCAAGAGCTGCTTTAAGAAGGAACTGAAAAAAATGAAACTCCCTGGTTTGATTCAGGAGAAAGATAGCCTTTGTAGAAATACGAGGTTTGTTTATCGTAATAATAAGAGTATTTCTGAATCATTTTACTGACATATTAAAAAGCAGAAATTAAATTAAACTTTTGTCGATAGTATTTTAGTAATTATTTAGATTTAAATTGGTTGGAATGAAAGACCTGAACCTGTTTTTCGGTTCAAGATAATGACCATGTCTGTCCTGACAGGCATGGTTGTTGCGATATCACTATATCCACTTATTGAGTAGAAAATATCCCATAATTTATGCTAAACAATTACCCCGGTTTTATAGCTCATATCAGACAATATGTTGAATTGAGCGAGCAGGATGTTGCAATAATAGAAAAGTGTGTTGAACCTGTTGAGTTAAAAAGAAGGGAATTCCTCGTAACTGTAGGACAAGTGTGCCGGTGCAATTATTTTGTTGAAAAAGGATGCCTCCGTATGTTTTACCTGAACGAAAAGCTTGTGGAACAGACCACCCAGTTTGCCCTTGAGACCTGGTGGCTATCGGATTATTTCAGTTTTGCAAAACAAACGCCATCACTTTATTCCATTCAGGCTGTTGAAAAATCACTGGTCGTGGCTATTAATTTCCAACAACAAGAGTGTTTACTGGCAGAAGTCCCCCAAATGGAGCGGTATTTCAGGATGATGATGCAACGGGCTCTGGCTGCTTCACAACTGAGGGTAAAGCTGATCTATGAGTTCTCAAAGGAGGAAATGTATACCCATTTTCTAACATCCTACCCCGGGTTTTTTCAACGCGTACCGCAATACATGATTGCTTCGTACCTGGGACTGACTCCCGAATACCTGAGTGAACTACGTAAAAAACGATAATATCGGTTATTTCTTAAACAGGCTTAATATATTTTGTATTATGAATGCTCTACCTTTGTATTTGACAAGAAAATACGACAAAATAGATGTAATACTGATTTAAGAAATATAGAAATGGATAAAATGAAAACAGAAAAGATGCTTCCGGAGAAATTGTATGACGTGCTTCAACACGAAGGCGTAGTGGCAATTGTTTCATGGGGAAATGACGAACCGCATGTTGTGAACACGTGGAACACTTATTTGGTGGTAACCGATGATGAGCATATTTTAATTCCGGCCTATGGGATGCGTAAAACTGAAAAGAACGTCAACGTGAATCACCGGGTGAAGTTGACTCTTGGCAGTAAGGAGGTGTTGGGATACAAGGACTATCAGGGCACAGGATTTCTGATAGAAGGGACTGCCGCATATATAGAATCGGGTGTCACCTATGATATGATGAAAGAGAAATTTTCATTTCTGACCAGGGTGTTGGACATAACTGTAACAGGCATAAAGCAAACGATTTGAATTGATTGCATTGCTTTTAATGGGTTGGAAGCGAATACTTTTAAAATGGTGGGCAGTTGCTCACCATTTTCTATAAAAAGATACTACCTTAGCAGCGGAAAGAAGCAAGTAATTAATAATTAATAATTAATAATTGTGATTATCAGCAATGTGTCCTAAAATAAATCAGGGCCAAATCCGAAGGATTTAAATATAAAATAACAGAATTAATAATTTAAGCATTAGGAGTTTTTGCGGATAATCATATTAGTAATTGACAGATTGCTGACAAGTAAGAACTTATAGGTTAAAAAATGGATCATTAAATATCTACGATTACTAAGAATCAGTTTATGAAAAAATTTTTTTTATTTAAACCAACACGAGATCAATCCTGTTATATCAGAACAAAACCTCTTAACGATTCATTATGAAATCAAAACTTGTCATTTTATTTCTTTCGCTGGCGGTTCTATGCCAGGGCCAGTCATGGTTTAAACTGAATACCTTCAATTTAGCCGATGTCCGTCAGATGTCAGATAGCTTTGCATTGAATGCCAAAGAAACTTTTAAGCTGAAGAGTGAAGAAATCCCGGTGGATAACAAAATCTACTATGTAGTTACCTATCTGAATACAGCCGACGCCAGTGATTCGATTGTGGTCATGTTTAGGATCAATTATGTCGGGGGCACCAGAGACGCTATAAACCCGGGTACGCCACAATACTCATTTAACAAAACAACGGGCAAATTTACCAACCTGTTTCCATCCTGGATTAAATTTATGAAACCGGCAGCCGATGAAGCTACAGTACTTAAAAAGACAAAAGATGAAACAACTGTGAAAGGAGCAACGTTTGACTTACATACGGAGTTCAATCGATGGGCTATAGAGAAGTTTTAATCTTATTACCTGTTTGAAGATATGTATCGGGTTACACTTCTTCTATTTCAAATAAAACATTTATCTTTGTCAATTAAAGAAATAAGATAGATGAATAAACAGGTTCCAGTTGTTTTTATGATTTTCGGGATGCTTTTTACCGTATGTCTGATAGTTGCCAATATTGTCGGACAGAAATTGATTACGGTAGGAGGCATAGATATAACGGCCGGTTTACTTATTTTCCCTGTGACGTATATTATTAACGACCTGATAGCCGAAGTATGGGGCTACCGGAAGATGCGACTGATCATATGGAGCGGTTTCATGTTGAATTTCTTTGCAGTTATAGTATTCCGTATCAGTATATGGGCGCCGGCTTCAGCAAACTTCCCTTTCCAGCAGGCATTTAAGATCATATTGCATAACTCGGAACGAATAACGGTTGCCAGTTTTATAGCCTTTCTGTTCGGATCATTCCTGAATGCCTACGTGATGAGTAAAATGAAGATCCTTCAACGCGGAAGGCATTTCTCAATCCGTGCAATAGCCTCCACCATCGTAGGCGAAGGTGCCGATTCACTGGTGTTCTTTACCATTGCCTTTTCTGGAGTCATAAGCCGGCATCACCTGATACTCCTTATCCTGACACAAACAGCCTTGAAAACAGCCTATGAAATTGTGGCATTGCCGCTCACCAATTATGTGGTAAACAGGGTAAAGAAACATGAACAAACCAATGTGTTTGATAATAAGGTGTCCTATAATCCGTTTAAGATAAATGATATTTGAAATTATTTTTATTTGATTATCTAAAATACTGTTTCAACAGAAATATACAGATGCAGCTTTTTTTAAATGTCCGGTAGCAAATAATGTTTTTTATTCATTTGAAGCAACGGATTTTAATTATTTTGCATCTATAATAAAAAGATTTGTAAATGAAAGAAATCATTCGATCATCTTGTTTACGACTAAAACTATCGAGAACTAATAAAATTATGAACGTACGAAATTTATTATTGACTCTTTGTTGCATGGCAACGGTTATTGGGATTGAAAGCTGTTCGGATTCAACAGCCAAATATATCATTACCGAAAACAAAAATATCAAGGTTTGTGGAATAACAGATCCATTAACTAATACCGACTGGCTCTCGACATATTGCACAACGCATACTCCAACCAATTTTACAGGCATAACCATTACCATAACTGTGTATGTCAATAAGATTACATTGGAAAACCATTATGTGATGACCTACTCCAATTCGGAAATAGTGGATTATGGAAGTCAGGAAATATACAACTGTTCGGGAGAGAAAATACTTTTTAAAGCATTGGAAGAACCTGCACCGACCGGATGGACTCAATTCTTTGCGGAGAACGACCTGGTAGCTACCATATGGGAGATAAAAAAAATATAGAAAAAAGATTTAAATAATTAAAAATTAAAAATTAATAATTAACAATTGTCAAAACGATGAAATATAAGCTTTTTTAGATTGACAAATAGATCATTAAATATCTGCAATTATTTATAAGAAGAATTTAAGAGCTGCGGCAACCATCCGGTTGTAGCAGCTTTTTTTTTATTCATTATGGAGTTGGTGAAGTCATGCAACGTATTACTAATAAAATACATCTAATTAGTATTCAATTAATCTGTTGGACAAGCATTATCTGTCGGAGTTTAATTAACGGATAAGGAATATGAATTGAATGAGCTGGTTAATTTTAAAATAATCCGATATTAAAAATGGGTTGGGCAGGCAACTGCAGACATTAATGGCCAGGTTATAGGTGGCAAATAGAATTATATAACAAATGAAACAAAATTATGAAAAAAATTAAGTTTTTAGTATTCGTTTTACTGGTTACTTCAATAACATTGATAAGTTGTGAAAGTGAAAACATAAACCAGCTAAACATTATGGGTAAATGGATTTCAACGGATAAAAATGACACTCTTAATTTTGTAGATAATAATAATTTTTATAAAAATGGGGACAACTTTAACTATAGACTGGATGGTGATTTAATTGAAGTAAAATACAATGGGAAATTGTTTGTTTTGGTAAATCCCACAAAACACAGATACTCATTGGATGATAATGTGTTGATTATTGATTTTAGTAATGAAATTTGTTATGGTTTTGATTTGCAGAAAGTGACTTATATTAAGAAATAAAGCCTGATTTGTTGTATTGAAAAAGGAATTATGAGAATTAAAGTGATTTTAAATCTATGGGTTTTTTGTGATAAAAATGAATTCAACGAATAAATAAAATAAAAATCATGACAAAGAATAAATTCAGAAAGAGTTTGTTTATATCAGGAATTACCACTTTCAGCTTATTTGTGGTATCAGGTTGTGAAAAAAATCAGGATGATTGGGAGATTACTTCAGACAAATGTGTTTTTATTGAACATTTCAGCCATACTGATGGTGAACTGATTGAAGGAAATTACAGGGAAGGACCGGGATATGATGTGCCTACTTTTTCATTTGATTCAGTTACAGGTGTTTTGTCAGGCCACATCAATTTTCAAATAAACAAATCACTAAAACTTATTTTTGGAAATGGCAGAAGCAGCGGTGGAGTAGCTGGAACCGGAGTAAGTACGATGCTTTCAGGAATTTATAAATTGCCATTTGAGAATGATAATTTAAAAATAACAAATGTTGAGGTAGATGGTACAATTCATCTGCTGTATAATGATTCGACAATTGTATTAAAAAGGAATGAAGAATGGATAAAGATAAAATCAGTCATTGACACTCAAAATAATGCAGGGGAAATGGCGAAAGCAAAATTAACCTTGACGGATAGAATTGTGAATTATGGAATTATTGAAAAGTCAACTATAATAAAGGAATGATGAGTAAATAAGTAAAAGGAAGAACTAAATCAGGTATGGTATGAAAGCACTGATAAAAAAAGTATTGATTCTGTTCGCTGTTAGTTGTGTCCCATTTTCATGTCGGAATGATGCTGCTGATATACTAACAGGAATAACATCAAAGGTCTATTGCGGAAGCGGCGATTGTATGCCCGGAATTGATTATAGCCGGAGAACATACACCCTTTATTCAGGCAGGGTCTATATTGTACAGAAAATAGAATACGATAACCCGGCTAACACCCTTGAAATGTTAAAGAATAAAAGCATAAGCCGGATCATTAAAAACGGGGAATTGGCCATAACCCTGAAACCTGATTCATTTGTTGTATTTGTAGATAATGTTTATGAAAGCAGCAGTGCCATCCATGTAAAAGAGAATACTGTGATAGATGCTCCTTTTTATTTTTTCCATTGTATTTCGTATTGAAAAAAAATCAAATCCTATTATTTTCAACATTCGTATTTAAGCTGTCTCCAACGTGAAGTTTGAGGCAGCTTTTTATTTATAATTCTTTAAGTAAGTTTGTAAAAGTAAAAATTATTCGTATTTTTGACGCATGGTAACTGACGATAAGCGACTGACAATTCGTGATTGGGCGGAAGATGACCGCCCACGGGAGAAGATGCTCCGGAAAGGCACCCAAAGCCTTTCGGATGCAGAGTTACTGGCTATCCTGATAGCCATAGGGAATAAGAATGAAACGGCAGTAGAGCTGGCACGCCGGATATTAAACGAGTGCCGGGATAACCTGAATGAACTGGCACAACTTACCATCGCCGATTTATGCAAACGCTTTAAGGGTATAGGGGAAGCAAAAGCCATTACCATTATGGCGGCACTGGAGCTGGGGAAAAGAAGAAAAACCAGTGATATGCTGGATCGTAAGAAGATCGCATCCAGCAAGGACCTGTTTGAACTGTTTGAGCCCCAACTGGTGGACTTGCCCCATGAGGAATTCTGGCTGGGAATGCTTAACGGAGCCAACAAAGTGATTGAAATAAAACGGTTGACACAAGGAGGAAGTAAGCAAACAGTGGTGGATGTACCTATGTTGCTTAAACTGGCACTCGAGAAATCGGCACAGGCAGTAGCAGTAGCCCACAATCACCCTTCGGGACAAAATCGTCCGAGCCACGAAGACGAAGTAATAACCCGGCGGATAAAAACAGGTTGCGAGGCAATAGGCATCGCATTGCTCGATCATATCATCATAGCCCGCGGGGATTATTACAGTTTCAGCGACGAAGGGAAAATGTAATTAATTAATAATTCACAATTCATAATTCACAATTCATAATTGACAGATGCTTACAAGCAGGTGCTTATAGATTAATAAATAGATCATTAAATATCTACGGTAGATTACTTCGTAATATGAATAGATAACAACTGGTACCAAAACTAATTAACTAATAGACCAATTAACCAATTAACCAATCAACCACTTAACCACTTAACCAATCAACCAATCAACCAATCAACATGATATTACTTGAGGTAGAGAATGTAGTAAAACAATTTGCGGGACATCGGGCGTTGGACAGTGTAAGCCTGACGGTACCTGAAAATACGATATATGGGTTGCTGGGACCGAATGGAGCAGGGAAGACCACATTGATACGGATTATCAATTGCATCACGGCACCCGATAGCGGGGAAGTAAGATTGAATGGTAGGAAGATGACTCCGGCGGATGTTGAACAAATCGGGTATCTGCCTGAAGAGCGTGGACTGTACAAAAAGATGAAAGTAGGCGATCAGGCTTTGTACCTGGCCAGGCTAAAAGGTATGAGCAAGCCGGATGCGTTGAAGGCATTGAAATACTGGTTTGAAAAATTTGGGATTGAGGAATGGTGGAATAAAAAGGTGGAAGAACTGTCGAAAGGAATGGCGCAAAAGGTGCAGTTTATCACTACTATCCTGCATGATCCTACGTTGCTTATTTTTGATGAACCTTTCAGTGGGTTCGACCCTGTCAATACGGATCTGATGAAACGTGAAATACTGAATCTGCGGGATAAGGGTGCCACCATCATTTTCTCCACGCACAATATGGAAACCGTGGAAGACCTTTGCGAGAACATATCGTTGGTGAATAATGCAAAAATCGTGTTGCAGGGAAATGTAGCTGATATCCGCGCCTCACATGCAACCAATACATTTATTGTCGGGTCTAAAACAGCTTTACAGGATACTGATTTCAACCTTGTTTCACAAAAAGAAAAGAATGGAATTTTTGAAAGCATCATCCTGAAAGATTCGGAAGAAACAAACAACATTCTTTTAAAGAAACTTTTAGGCTATTCCGAAATACTTTCTTTCGAAGAATTATTACCGAGTATGAATGACATATTTATAAAAACTGTGAAAGCATGAGCAAAATAAGCCTTATCATAAAGAGGGAATACTCAACCCGAGTGATGAAGAAATCGTTCATCATACTTACTTTCCTTACCCCCATCCTTTTTGCCGGAATGATAACAGTGCCATTGTGGTTGTCGGGCATCAAAGACAGCAATAAAAAACACATCGTGGTGGTTGATAAAACAAATAATTACACACAGGTGCTGAAAAGTAATGAAACTTATCAATTTGATTTTGTAGATAAACCGGTAGAGGAGATAAAAAGAGAAAATACAGACAAGAGTGATAATGAATTCACGGCATTGCTGGTGATCAATGATGACCTGTCGAAGAACCCGAAAGCAGCAACCCTTTATTCTGAAAAGCAGGTAAACCTGGAGCTGAAAGGCTACATCTCTGGGATGCTGAATAAATATGTGGAGCAGCAAAAACTGGAAGCATACAATATCCCGAATCTGAAAGAAATGGTTGAAAAATCGCGTACCAACATAGATATTCCAACAATAAAGTGGGGCGATAACGGCCAGGAAAAAGAAGGCTCGGCAGAACTGGCACTGGTAATAGGGATGATCTCGGCATTTGTCATTTATATGTTTATCATTATTTACGGGGCACAGGTTATGGCCGGAGTGGTGCAGGAGAAGACAAGCCGTATTGTGGAAGTGATTATTTCATCGGTAAAACCTTTTGAGTTAATGATGGGAAAAATTATAGGAATTGCCCTGGTAGGACTGACACAATTCTTCATGTGGGTAATACTTACAGGAGGTATTTTGTTTATTGGCAGCCGGTTTGTTGGTGGAGGTGTGGATATGGCAGCTATGCAACATGCGAACCAAATGGGTATGCAATCGTTAGCAACCACACAAAGCCCGGGTGAAATACAACAGCTCTTTGCCATGCTCCATGGGTTTGATTTTATGCAAATCATGGTTCTGTTTGTCCTTTATTTCCTGGGAGGGTATTTATTATATGCTTCCCTGTTTGCAGCAGTAGGTTCGGCTGTAGATAGCGAGACAGACACCCAGCAGTTTTCATTGCCCCTGACACTGCCCATTATTTTTGCCATATATGCTGCTATTTACAGTGCACAAAATCCGGATGGACCATTGGCATTCTGGTGTTCGATGATACCTTTTACTTCTCCTATTGTCATGATGGTGCGGCTTCCGTTCGATGTTCCCGGCTGGCAGATTGTACTATCGTTGTCTATCCTGGTGCTTTCTTTTATCGGAACAACCTGGATAGCAGGCAAAATATACCGTACAGGGATCCTAATGTATGGGAAAAAAGTTACCTGGAAAGAAATGTGGAAGTGGTTGAAATACTAGTGCCTGTATTTTTCAGTTACGACATAAGTAATTCATAATTCATAATTCATAATTCATAATTTTCAGAATGCTGAAATGTAAGCTTTTGCAGATTAACAAATAGATCATTAAATATCCAAGATTATATATTCAAACCTGAGTCATTAAAAAATAATTCAACGCAACGATTATTACATTGAAGATAGAAAAAACAAATGCGGCCAGAATACTGGATAAGGAAAAAGTCAGGTATGAATTAATTCCTTACGAAGTAAACGAGGATGATTTAAGTGCTGTGCATGTTGCCGGACAGCTTAACGAACCGATAGAGAAAGTATTCAAGACGCTGGTGCTGAAAGGAGATAAAACCGGTTATTTTGTGTGCATTATTCCCGGGGCTGAAGAGGTTGATTTGAAAAAGGCAGCTGCTGTTTCGGGAAATAAGAACTGTGAAATGATACCGATGAAAGAACTGCTGCCCATCACAGGATATATCCGTGGTGCCTGTTCGCCTGTCGGAATGAAAAAGCATTTTCCAACCTATATCCATGACACCTGCCTGAATTATGAACAGATATATGTCAGTGCCGGGAAAAGAGGACTCCAGTTATTAATAGCACCGAAGGATCTTATTACAATTGTCCACGCAGTGTCAGGAGATCTGATAAAAAAGTCGAACTAACTTAAATAACAGAAAAGTATTATGAAAAAATTAAAGACAGGTTTATTGGTTTTATTCGTTATTTTTGGTAGTTTTGTATTTGCACAACAAGCTGACACGATTCAAACGAAGTGGACGATTCGGAATTGTGTCAATCAATTTTCGAATGAAAAAGCAATCCCGACAAAAGCCGGTTATCAGTATTGGTTTGCAGATCCTGATTTTTTGAATGGACGGACATTAAAATTGAGTGTTGTAAAGGCACATGATGCTACCCACCCTCCACATAAACACATGGAGGATGAATTCTTCTTTGTCCTTGAAGGAAAAGCAAAATTTTATCTCAATGGTGATACAGTTGTATGTGGGCCGTATACCAGTTTCTATTGTCCACCCATGGTCGAACATGGAATCAGTAATGCCGGTGATGTTGAACTAAAATACTTAGTAATCAAAGATTATCAGGCAAAAAAATAAGTAGACTCTCACTTAATTAATAATTAAAAATTAATAATTAATAATTAACAGATCACTAATAAGTAAGGATCGATAGGTTAACAAATAGTTCATTAAATATATACGATTACTTAGTCTTATTTAATACAAATAAAAAAGTAAAACCCCAATATGACACCTCCATTTCTCAAGCCGAATGATCAGATACGTATTATTTCTCCATCAGGTTCTATTGATCCTGTATACATTGATGGTGCTATACATGTTCTGACCGGCTGGGGCTACAAGGTTACTGAAGGAGTTTATGCCCGTTCAGAGTATGGGCGGTTTGCCGGAACGCCTGAACAACGGGCAGCCGATTTACAGCAGGCTTTTGATGATCCGGATGTAAAGGCTATCCTGTGTAGCCGTGGGGGATATGGTATCGCGCAGATTATCGATAAGATTGATTTCACGGGATTTGTCAAATATCCGAAATGGTTGGTTGGTTTTAGCGATATTACGATCTTACATAATGCTATTTTAAATACGGGGATTTGCTCCATTCATGGAGTTATGGCCAAACAGCTCACTGAACTGCCTGTTGAATCGGAACAGGTAAACGGATTGAGAAAAATTTTGAAAGGGAAGCTCCCTGCTTATACATTACCTGGTGAACGGCATAACCGTACCGGACAGGCTACCGGAAAACTGATAGGCGGAAACCTGTCTGTTTTTATGGCTTTACGGGGCAGCCGGTTTGATATGACTTATCAGGATGCCATTCTATTTATTGAGGATATTGGTGAGAAACCATACCAGATTGACCGGATGATTCAGAACCTGCGTTTGAGCGGTATCCTGGGACAACTGTCGGGACTTATACTCGGTCAGTTCAGCGATTGTGATGAAGATCCCTTGATGATGCAGTCGATCAGTGGTCTCATTTTAGACGCTGTGAAAGACTATGAATACCCGGTTGGTTTTAACTTTCCAGCCGGGCATGTCGATTACAATTTACCCATCATTTTAGGTGCAAACGTTACCTTACGGATAACAAAAAACAGCACCGAACTTATATTTTGATGGCCTTTTTTAAGCTTTTAGGTGTGAAACTAAAGAATCACTTTTTTTATTAAAAAGAGAAAATTGATCCTCTGTTATTGACCAAAAAACATATCTTTGCAAGACATAGATTCTAAGATTCGTCCTGATTATGCACTTGAAAAAACATTTACTCCTTCTTTCCTTTCTCTTTTTTGCATTCGTTTCTTCAATGGCCGGTATCCATATTGAAGCGGATCATTCAACAAATTCCGATACCCTCAAAATTAAAAATTTTGCTTTTAACCATATCTCACTGACTGATTCAGTGGTTAATTATGGCAAAATATTCCTAAACACACCCTATCATTTTGGATCCCCGGGGATAGCATCCTTCGACTGTTCTGGATTCACATCACATGTATATAGAAACTTCGGATATAACCTGGAGCATTCATCAGCTGAACAGGCAACCCAATTCGACACTATCGACAGGACGCAACTAAAACCGGGTGATCTGGTTTTCTTCTCAGGTAGTCGTAGAAGTAAGCGTGTCGGGCATGTGGGAATAGTGACAGTTGCAAGAGAAAACGGAGAATTCGATTTCATTCATGCCGCTGTTCATAGTGGAGTAACCATTTCCAATTCCAGTGAAGTATATTATACAAGACGATTTATTAAAGCAACCCGTGTAATTGGTGCGAACCAGATGCTGGCCATTTCAAAGTATTCTTCAAAAAGTGAAGACCCGGTAAATGATACATTTCGGCCAACTCCAGTCGTTATTCCTGCTCAGACAATACAAAAAGTAATTCCTGCGGAATACCACCGGGTTAAATCAGGGGAAACACTTTCTTCGATTTCAAAGAAATATGGAATGACTGTTGAAGAAATTAAGCGTAAAAACAGGATAAAAGGAAGTAAATTAAGCCTGAGACAAAATATAAAGATAAAAGATGAAGAAACAGTAATGATTGTTCAGGCCATCCAACAAAAGCCTGATAATGCTGCTGCTATCGTTGAAAGCAGTTCTAAAAATAATGATCAGGTAAAAATTGATCAGAATAATGCTGTTGCACAAAACACCAATTCTCATTCCGTAAAGAAAGGGGAGACGTTGTTTAGTATCTCAAAAATTTATAATATCTCCATTGATGAATTGAAAAATTTCAATAAGATAATAAAAGGAAAAATTCATCCGGGTCAGCAACTAACGATTAGTCATCCTGTCAGTCTCCCAAAAAGTGAAACGTTGGCAAAAGTGGAAGAAACACCGAAGCTTTCTACACATAAGGTTATTTCAGGAGAATCGCTTTACAGCATTTCAAAAGAGTATAATGTTTCAATTGAGGAATTGAAAAAACTCAATAACATACCGAATGGAAAAATCCATGCAGGTCAGGAGATAAAACTAAACAAGGAACCGGAAGTTAATGAACAATATGTTTCAGCTGTCAGGTCGGATGCTAAGCAAGAAAGTAAGATTAAAGAGACTGAAAAGACAATTACTCACAGAATTAAAAGCGGAGAAAATTTAGGCAGTATTGCAAAAGAGAATAATACCACAGTTGAAGAGTTGAAGAGAATGAATAACCTGGCTGATTCCAAAATTCATGCTGGTCAGGAATTAAAAATAAACCAGGGTGTTGATACGAGAAACCTAAATGCCATTACCGAGAAGGCAGATAATAAGAAACAGATTGCCCGGATTGAAGACAACGGAAAAATACAAACCCATGTAATAAAGAAGGGTGAAAATTTAGGCAGCATTGCAAAAGCAAACAATACAACCGTCGATGAATTGAAAAGAATTAATAATCTGGCAGACTCCAAAATTCATCAAGGCCAGGAACTAAAACTCAATCAGGTTCGTGACGATAAAAAACAACATGCCGTTGCAGAGAAGTCAGAGGATAAAACCAACGGAGCCAGGATTGAAAGCAACGAAAAAACATTAACCCATGTAATAAAGATGGGTGAAAATTTAGGCAGCATTGCAAAAGCAAACAATACAACAGTCGATGAATTGAAAAGAATTAATAACCTGGCCGATTCCAGAATTCATCAAGGACAGGAATTAAAAATCAAAAAATCATCTGAAAAGATTACTGCTAATAGTTCGAAGGCTGAGAATGAGTCTAAAATCATTCAACATAAAGTGAAATCAGGCGAATCGTTTTATACCATTGCAAAAAAATACGGTTGTACAGTTGAAGATCTAAAAAGATGGAATCGCATGACCGGCAGTAAAATTAAAACCGGCGATAAGTTAACTATCAATCAGCTTGCCAATAATTAATCCCTCATTCATCAAATAAGCTTTGGAGTACAGGAAGCGAATGCAGCCCCTGGAAGTCCGAAATATGCAGCTTGTAGTACTCAACTATGCTTTGGAGCAGATTTGCTCGCATTGCCCTTGTAAATGTCAGATTATACATGTTTGAGTAGTCGGCATTCAATACCCGTATAAAATCAGCAGTAACATCAGGCAGAACAAAATGTGCATGCAATGGTTTCTGTTGAATGAATACTCCGTTCATTAAATCAAAATAATTTACCTGTGCGTCATCCTGATTAGGTTCAAAGCCAAGATAACGGGTAAGCCTGAGCAGGAAGACAAGATGAAAATTTGATATGCCCTTATCGCTGCAATCAAGTTGAAGAATTGAGTTTTCCAGAAAAAGATACAATGTTTCATCAGGTTCGGTTTGCCGTAATGTACGATAGAGTACTTCTGAAATGAATAATGCCAGTGAGTTTTTAACAGGATTGAAAGGTATGCCGGTAAAATGGTGTTCCATTCTCATTTCCTTTAAACGTTGGATGTTTTTCCCGGGAGTATGAAAGACATCCATTTCCACAATTGACAACGGTTGTAAAATAGCCGCCCGGCATACAGAATTTTTTCTATTTACACCGTGCACTATATATGAAACTCTTCCGAATAGCCTCGTGTAAACTGTAATGATTGTTGATGAATCAGTGTGTTTAATCGAGTGAAGTACGATTCCGGAGGTCTTTG
>Ga0302215_10002000_pt1 | contig 14212 bp, 15 predicted proteins | sample II_Fen_N3_1_FD_194580 | JGI IMG/M metagenome (GOLD analysis project Ga0302215, IMG submission 194580) | Peat permafrost microbial communities from Stordalen Mire near Abisko, Sweden - II_Fen_N3_1 | ecosystem: Environmental > Terrestrial > Soil > Wetlands > Permafrost | place: Sweden: Abisko...
GTAAATAACCCCGAAGACGAATCGGCAGGAACGCGCGAAATTGCTTTCAGTCGGGAACTTTTTGTGGAACGTGATGACTTTATGGAAGAAGCTCCAAAGAAATATTTCCGCATGACTCCGGGTCAGGAAGTACGCCTGAAAAGTGCGTATATCGTGAAATGTACCGGTTGTGCGAAAGACGAAAACGGAAATATCACCGAAATTTATGCCGAATACGATCCGCAAACCAAGAGCGGAATGCCCGAAGCCAACCGCAAAGTAAAAGGAACGCTTCACTGGGTATCGGCTACAAACTGCCTGGATGCCGAAGTTCGCATTTACGATCGCTTGTTCAGTGTGGAAAATCCTTCGGCCGACGAGCGCGATTTCCGCGATTTATTGAATCCCGACTCGCTGAAAGTATTGACTGGTTGTAAAGTGGAAGCTTCGCTTAAAGCAGCCAAAACGCTGGATCGTTTACAGTTCCAACGCATTGGTTATTTCAATGTCGATCCGGATTCAACACCCGACCAACTGATTTTCAACCGCACCGTGTCGCTCAAAGACAGTTGGGCCAAGGAACAAGGAAGATAATCTATTCTATACTCACCAAAACAGCCGTTGCATTATGATGCAACGGCTGTTTTTTTATAATGAGGGTCAACAGAATTCCGATTCTGTTTTACTTTTCTTCGAATCAACAAACGGAATCGGAATTCCGTTATCCCGCTGTCGCAGATTTGCAATTACAGGGGTTTGAAAGATTGATTTCTTGCCATTTTAAAAATTACCCTGATTTATATTAATAATGTCTATGCAAAGTACCAAAAAAATAAAGAAATCGGATAACACATAAAAAAATGTTTTTACTTTTGCACTTGCTAAAATGTAAAACATTTTTTTTCAACAGAATCAGACTTTTATGGTAACAACCTGCAAGAACTGCAACAAAAAATTTATTGGTCACTATTGTAATTATTGTGGTCAATCTGCCGACACTCATGATATTAATTTCAAATACCTGTGGCACGAACTACAACATGGTATTTTTCACCTAGATAAGGGAATAATTCATACCACTAAAGAACTGTTTACCCGACCCGGGCATAGTATCAAGGAATATATAGCGGGTAAAAGAGTAAAACACTTTAAGCCTGTGGCATACATTATTGTTCTATCAACGATTTATGTGTTACTTGCACATTTGCTGCATGTAGAGACAACTTTTGATGAAATGACGGTGGCACTTGATGGAAGCAATAAAGCGGAGTCAAATGAAATTATTCACTTCATTCACAGTGCAATTAAATGGTTGCAGGAACACTACGCCTACAGTATGTTAATGCTACTTCCTGTCATTTCGCTCTCTAGTTATCTGACATTCCGGAAAAGCGGTTACAATTACCTTCAACACCTCATCCTCAATTGCTATATTGCCGGGCAAAGAATGATTGTTTTCATCCTGTTGCTACCAGCTATTGCATTATTTAGCAACAAAGAAGCTGTAAATGTTGTCGAAAACATTGAAACATTGATTTGGATTTCGTTGATGACATGGACATACATTCAGTTTTTCGACAACAACAAAATATCTAAGAATATCCGACTAACCATTTTTAGCTATTTACTCTTCGGTATGTTTTTCTTAGTACTGTTGATTAGTATAATAGTGCTGGCGGCTTTATTTTTTGGGAAATAACACAGGTCAACAGAATTCCGATTCTGCTTACTTTTCTTCCAATCACGAAACGGAAATGAAATTCAGTAAATATACTGATTTATTAAAAATATCAAAAGGCATATCCTAAAGGAAGGTTTTTCTTCCTGTTTTTTATTAGTTTTGCAATAACTAAAAGCGAATAACTATGATCAGAAAACTCAAACCGGTTCTATTCTTTCTTATCATCTCTGTCAGTCAGTTTTCACTGGCTCAAACCGGGATTTTATTTTCCGAGAATGGTCTGAAAGCAGCTTTGGAAAAAGGAAAAGCTGAAAATAAACCGGTTATGCTTTGGTGTTACTCTTCAACGTGTCACCATTGTAAGGTTATGAAAGAAACCGTTTTTCCGAATGCACAGGTGGCTGATTATTTCAACAAAACATTTGTGTGTGTGGCGCAGGATATGGACAAAGGCGCAGGACCGGAATTGAATAAAACAATCAAAATCAGTTCGTTTCCAACCTTTATTTTCTATGATTCTAGCGGGGATATGGTGTATCGCGTTGAAGGGGAACTAAAACCAGATGCTTTTATTGTGGAAGGTAAAAATGCGTTGAATGCTAAGAAACAATTCCCTTACCTGAAACAACAATTCGAGAAGGATATCAGCAATTCAGCCAACTGTCTTGAATATATCCGTGCGCTTAAAAAAGGTGGAATGGATGCTTCAGACATTGCTAACCGGTACTTTGCAACACAATCGGACAACCGATTATTATCTGAAACAAACTGGCACATTTTTTCAAACGGCGTTACTGACTTCACTTCACCCATGTTCCAGTTCGTCATAAAACATCAAGTTGAATTTGCTCAAATAACATCAAAAGAACGCGTTAAACACAAACTTGATTTTGAGGTAAAAAATCTACTGGAGCCTGTTTTAAACACGATGGACACGCTAAACTATCCTGCTAAAAGAGCGCTGGCAGCGCAAATACATTCATTCAGCACCGATTCGTTGATTTTTTATTACGATTTAAAATTATACGATCTGTCTAATAATTGGAAAAAATACACTGAATCTTGTTTGCAGTTTGCCAATAAGTTTGCCTGGAATAATCATTATCAATTAGCGGATATTGCGAATAATCTCTTGAGCTACAACCAGGATTCAGAAACACTAAAGAAAGCGTTGGATATGGCTCTGCGATCTTCGTTGCTCGACGAGGAATATGATACTTTTCTGCTTTGTGCCCGCATTTATAAAAAGCTGGATGATAAACCGAATGCACTGAAAATGGCTGAAAAAGCTAAAAACTTTGCCACTAAAGCTGGCTGGGAAGGCAAAGAAGCCATTGATTTTATAAAAGCGGCAAATAAAGAATAAGGTAACGCTTGCCAACAAACGATTGTACTTCAATATTACTCTCTCAACTATAATTTTCTCTTAAAATCTGAACGATTTTCCTTATATATTCAGCGTCATTTATGCTATCTGTATTTGGCACGGACTGCAAATCGCGCCAGGACTATTGAAAAAACGAGCACATATATTGCCAATGATACAAGAGGCGCAATATTGTACAAGGATTATATTGCCGGCCAGTAGTCAGGCGCAATATTGTACAAGTACAATATTGCCAACCACTCATCATGCGCAATGTTTTATAAGGATTATATTGCCAACGATACTTCATTCGCAATATTGTACAAGTACAATATTGCCCGCAAGATATCATGCGCAATATTTTACATCTACATTCTTACGAACAATACTTCGCTTGCTGGGGCGGATTTGCAAACACGCGCCAATACAAATGATCATACTTCAATATTAACCTCGCAACTATAATTCATTTTTTCGGGACAACAGAATTCCGATTCTGTTTAAATTTCTTCCAATCACGAAACGGAATTGGAATTCCGTTCACCCGATCTGTAAAACAAAGAATGGCGAGCAAACTACCCACCATTCTCAGATTTTACTATTGATAATTAAAAAAGATAATTGACTATCGCCATATCGGATATATTACCTTACCAAATTTTTATCAATTCTCGAATAAATAAAAATAGCCCGATTAAAATTAGTCCAATTTCACCTGTATAGATACTTATGTAATTGCCATAAACATCTTTAAAGTCCTTTTTCTTGTTTTTTGTTGTTCTTATTATGGAAATAATTCCTAAGATAAGCAACAGAAACCCTAATACTGAATTCCAAAAGTTAATCATACTTTTTATTGTTTTTAGTCTGAAATAAAATTTGCGACAATATCTCTGCTAGGAGGATTTGCAATTATCCGCGCCAATACAAACCATTATACTTCAATATTAACCTCGCAAATATAATTCTTTTTCTTCAAATATGCACTTAATTTGCTGGAGTACTATTTCAATGCTCTGCCAGCGGTCGTTTCTTCAACACTCCGCCTTTGGCATCTTTCACATTGCTCATCACGTAGAAGGCATTGGGTTCAATTTTTTCAATTTCGGCTTTCAGGCGGCTTAATTCCAGGCGGGTAACGACGGTATAAACAATTTCCACGTCTCTGGTTTCGCCTTGTTTGCCGTATCCGCGCTTTCCTTTGTAAACGGTTACGCCACGTCCCATTTTATGGGTAATGGCTTCTCTTATTTCCTCGCTGTGGAACGAAACAATGGTCACGCCAATATATTCCTCGATACCTTCAACAATAAAATCGAGGGTTTTAGAAGCAGCTAAGTAAGTAATCATGGAATATAAAGCCACTTCGATACCCAGAAAATACGCTCCAACCGAGAAAATAAACACGTTGATGACGATGATAATGGAGCCAATGGAAGTGCTGAATTTGCGGCTTAGGTAAATGGCCAGTACTTCGGTGCCATCAATCACAGCCCCACCCCGTACGGTGAGTCCGATTCCTGTTCCCAGAAAGAATCCGCCGAATACTGCCACCAGCAGGTTGTCCTTGGTAACATCCACAAAATCGACCGTGGCTAAGCAAAGTGAAAGTCCGGCAATGGCAAAAGCCGTTTTAATGGCAAACTGCTTGCCCATAACTTTATAGCCCAGCACAATAAACGGGATATTGATAACGGCTATCAAAATATAAAGCTTCCAGTCGGTAATGGCATTTATGAGCAGCGAAATACCCGTTACGCCGCCGTCGATAAAATGATTGGTAAGCAAGAATCCTTTCAGCCCGAATGCTGCCGAGAAAATTCCCGCCACGATCAGCAAAGTATCTTTGGCAATTCGCTTGCTGCTCACCATAAGCTCACGGTAAGCCACCGCCAGCTTGTAACCCGAGTAGGGACGCTGATTCCCGGTGGGTTTCTTTTTGCGAAGTATAACCTGAAAAATCAGGTACGAGAAGATTGGATTCATACGCACAGTTTTTTTGTTGGTCAAATATAGTGAAAATACTATGATTCCACTTGTTATGAGTTTGGGTGATTGTATTTTTTTAGGGTTTAAGGTGTTTTTTCAAACAAAACTTTCCGTTACCTTTGCATTGTGAAAAGAATTTTATCCTATTTGTTGCTAATGATTACCCTCGCGGGAATGATTTCCACCCTGAAAGTGGAGAGTCATGCGCCTGTGTGTGTTCATCAGCCCCAAAGCAATACCCACCACGAAACCGTACTCAGCAACATCAGCATTTTTGTTTCTTCGGGCATTACCAACGGACAAATTCAGCTTCACACGCTTTTTCAGCAAGCACCGCTTCGTCAAAATCTTTCGTCAACCAACCAGTTGCGAATCAAACATTCCACCCAAATAGCCCAACTCCTTTATTTCTGTCGGAGCGATTTATTTGCATTCAAACAGTCCGATAAACAACTTTCGGGTTATTATTTCTACCAGCTCTGTAAGCTTCTGATTTGATTTTTTTACCTTCACGCTGTGTGACTGTTTAGTCGCACCAAGTTTCTTTATAAAAATTATTGTTATCCGTGTAACTATGGATCATAATTTTTTAAAAGAGATTTCTCACTTCGTTCGAAATGACAGTCAGAATTTTATTCATTTTGGAGGGGGTTGGGGGCGGAGGCGCCGACCCCCCCAACCCCCTCCACCTAAAAACTTTAGACTAATCTGTCATTCTGAGCGAAGCGAAGAATCATATTTTTTATCGCACAAAAGCAAAAAAATCAATTATTATTATTAAAAGATGCGCATTCCGAATTCGCATCACTTACTTTATTTAAGCTTATGGACACAATTAAGACAATAGAATCCGTGTTGGAAAACATGGATAGCAGCATAGTTTATAAAACAAAAAAATCGATAAGATTGGGCTTGTTTCTCAGTCTCGCCGGAGTTATCATTTTCAGTCTGCATTCCGTGCAGGAATGGCCTGCCAACAGCATTATTTCACCGTTGCTTATAATAACGGGTTCTATAATGATGGTGTTGGGGATTGTCAAAACATTTTATCGAAAAAGCTATTTTGCCTGCGCACAAAGCAAGCAAAAACTGGAAGTTTACGATTTAACATTCATTGTGTCGGAACAAAATAGACTTGTTCGGATTTTGGAAACCGGGAAGTTGGCTGAACTACGGGATGTTAAGAAATCAATTAGCGAAGCGTTGAAATTGAAGATAATATCAACCAAGGATGGAAAACTTTGTTTCTCGCAGCTGATTGCTTTTGAGCATCCTGAATACCGGCATATTACCGAACCGAAGCAACATACCCGAGAGGAGGCGGAAATACTTTTGAGTTTAAAATAACGAAACTGCCACAGAAATGAAAACCGGATACATTGCTCCAACCAATTGGGAATGTATCCGGTTTTTTTATGAGAGAGAGTCTGTTTTAACGCTTGAATTACTTCTTCAAAGCAGCTTCCACGCGCTTGGTCAGGTCGATAAAAGCCGCTACGTCCAATCGCTCGGGACGTAAATCGAAAAGTGGGTCGGCATACATCGGGTGACCGGCTTCCACCAGTGGTTTCAGGGAATTACGCAAGGTTTTACGGCGCTGGTTGAACGAAGTTTTCACCACAGCTTTAAACAATTGCTCATCGCAGTCGATTTTAGAAACCTCGTTTCGTGTAAAGCGGATAACTGCCGATTTGACCTTCGGAGGCGGATCGAAAACATGTTCGTGAACCGTAAAAAGATATTCGATTTTATAATAGGCCTGCATCAGCACGCTTAAAATTCCGTAGGTTTTACTTCCTGCCGGAGCGGCAATCCGTTCGGCCACTTCCTTCTGAATCATTCCGGCCAGACAGGGAATGGAATCCTTGTTGTCCAGCATTTTGAAGAAAATCTGACTCGAAATATTGTACGGAAAATTCCCGATAACGCAGAACTTACCCGGGAAAATGGTCTTTAAATCCAGTTTCAGAAAGTCGGCTTCAATAACGTTCAGATGCGGATAATGCTGATGAAGGTATTCCACCGACTCTTTATCCAACTCCACCGCCGTAAGATCAATCAACGGATTTTGTAGCAGGAATTGAGTCAGCACCCCCATACCCGGACCAATTTCGAGCACGGACGTTTTGCCATCGAGTATCAGACTGTCGGCTATGCGGGCAGCTATTCCCATGTCTTTGAGAAAATGTTGTCCAAGGTATTTTTTTGCTCTAACTTCGGTCATATTGTTGGATTGAGGGAGTCGTTCAGGTTAAAAAATCAGTTACTGCAAAAATGTCAATTATCAATGGTTATTTGTCAATTCATAAATGTTATCTTTGCACATCAGTGTGTGCACCAATGCTTTTACAGAAAGCCCACAAAAGTAATTAAAAATGTTCGTTATTTCGGCATATTCAGTCGAATAACCCAATCCGATTCAACCCGAACGATCCGAATGAGAAAAGAATTTATCGCCGCAGGCCGCCATATTTGCCGTGTTATCGACTTTTTTTATCCTCCTTTTCGCAAGTATATGACCTTGCAATTTTTCAGATATGGTTTTACGGGTGCAGCCAATATAGCATTCTCGCAGGTATTGTTCTTTGTGGTTTACAATTTTGTTCTGCATCAAAAAATGTTGCCCCTTGGTTTCTTTACGCTTAGCTCTCCAATTGCAGCACTGACCATTAGTTTCCCGTTCTCAAATTTCTTTGGGTTTTTATTGCAAAAATACGTTACATTTACCGAGTCGAAGTTACGTGGGCGCATTCAATTGTACCGATACTTTATTATCGTATTTGTAAATCTGGGAGTCAATGCCATCTTGCTTAAATTGTTTGTAGAGGTTTTTCACTTTTGGACAACCCCATCCAATTTACTCGCTACTTTCTTTTGTGTGTTGATCAGTTATTTCTCGCAAAAGAAATATACATTCAAAGCTCCGAAGCAGAATCATTCCACTGCAAAATAATGGACTCCCCATCTGACAAATCCGCCGTGCCGAAAACTCCTTCGAAGGGTTGGCTCAATTTGTTGAAATGGATCGTTTTGCCCGCAGCGTTTTTATTTCTTGCCTATAAACTTTTTACGTTTAAACAATACGATGATCTGATTGCACACTGGAAACGACTCCCGTTGTCGCAGTTCTGGTGGCTGGTAGGCGTGTTTGTATTGCTGCCGGCAAATTGGCTGCTGGAAGCCTTTAAATGGCAGCAATTGGTGTTGAAAGTACAGACCATTCATCTACGCAATGCTCTAAAAGGAGTGTTGGTGGGAATCACCACCGGATTTCTGACCCCAAACCGCGTGGGTGAACTAGTCGGGCGGGTGATGTACCTCAACCCCGATAACCGGAAAGCGGGAATAACCCTGAGTCTGGTTAACAGCCTGACGCAAAACATTATCATGGTGCTGTGTGGCATTCCCGCTTGCGTCTTGTTTGTGAATGCGTACGAAAAAAGTAGCGGAATAAATACCGTTCTATACTTGTGGCTTTTAGCAGCGGGATTAGCTGTATCAGCACTCATTTATTTTTTTCTTCCTCAGGCAAGTCGGCTGCTCAGCAAGAGTCGCTATTCCGAAAAATGGAAGGCATTTACCGATTGTCTGGCTTTTTACACCAGGCGGGATCTTTTGCGGATCATGCTTATTTCTATCGGACGATACCTGGTTTTTTGTACTCAGTTCTTTTTCATGCTGCGGTTCTTTGGCATTGACCTCACCGCATGGCAAGCACTGATTTCCATTCCCACCACGTATTTATTCGTTACATTTACGCCCTCGTTTGCCTTTTCGGATGTGGCTGTGCGTAGTTCGTATGCCGTGTTGGTTATTGGCGTTTTCTCCGGTCAGGTGGTTAGTATCGCTTTAGCCGGAATGTGCATTTGGTTGGTGAATTTTGTTATTCCGTTGTTGGTAGGGCTGTTGGTGCTGGCGAGGGGGAAGAAATAAATAGAAATTCTGATTGCGACTAAAAAGTTTTTAATTAAGGCTACTCCCTAACGAGTGACCTTTTATTTTTAAAAGAAAGTGTTCTCCACTTGTCACAAAATTCCTACCTTGCGTGTCTATTAGTAAAATCACTATTCATTGGAACAATTCAACGACATTTATCAGCAACATTACCGTACGGTTTTCCGCTTGGTGTCCAAGTTTACATTGGGCAGCCACGAGACCGATGATATTGTCCAAGATGTTTTCGTGAAACTCTATTTACAGATGGAGGCCGGAGTAGTGGTTTTGTATCCAAAAACGTGGCTCTATAAAGTGGCAACCAATACTTGCCTGAATACATTGAGCCGAAATAAGGAAACACATTCGATTGATAAAATAAGTGACTTAGAAACGACTATCGCCGATTCCATCGATACCAAAATTGAAAATGCAGAACAGCAAAACATACTTCAACATGCTTTACTGAAACTAAAAGAGAATGAACGAACGATTGTAATTCTTTATTCCGAAGGTCTTTCGTATAAAGAAATTGCCGAGATTAGCGGCGTCCGGTTTAGTTCCATTGGTAAAAACCTGTCACGAAGTCTCGAAAAACTGAAACCCTTACTTAAAAACCAGTATGATGAAATGCTTAACAAATAATCAAATCCAACAATTAATCGATGGTGAATTGTCTGCCAACGAACTGATGGAATACAAACTCCACATCGAAACTTGTCCTGACTGTGCTGAAAAATATGTTGAGAAAAAGGCATTAGCATTAGGAATAAAAAATTTACTAAACGATGCTGTGCCAATACCGGAACGTATACCCGACTTTCCGATTCCAGCGAAAACAACGTCTCAGAAGAGAGTAAACAGGCGAATTCCCCTTTGGGCAAAAGTGGCAGCGGTACTGCTTCCGGTTATTTTCGTGGTAAAAATGATAGATAAACCCCAACCGGATTTTAAACCAACGCCTGAAGAAATTCTGATGTATGAAACCAGCAACAGCGTTGATGCAAACACTGCTTTTCAGAAGAATATGATTACTACCACCGTTACCGACGAGAATGGGAAAGTGATTAAATGTGAAACCAATTAAAAAAAATAATATGAAAAAAATTCTTTTTATAGCCTTGTTGTTCGTATCAGCAACGCTATGGTCGCAGCAACTGTCCACCCTTTACAAAAGTGGAGAATTAAAACTTGTACCCGATGCGGAATATGCAAAAAACAATGATTGGAACAAACCAGTTTCGGACAATAAACAAATTGTAGTTGCCCCCGATGGCTCTGTATTTATAAGTCTTCATACCGGCTATTCTATTTCTAAGTTTGATAAAAATGGAAAATTCTTAAAAGAGTTTGGACAGAAGGGGAAAAAGACATCAGATTTTAAATTTACACCTTCCGTTGAAGGCGTTTTAGATGGTAAGTACCTTTACACTTCGGCGGGGGATGGCAGGTTGCACTTTTTTGATTTAAATGGCAATTGGGTCAAGACCATGAGCCTAAAATATATGCCACTGAAAACAATGCCGCTTAGCAATGGGAGGATAGCAATTCTGGGTCATGTGCCATGTGGCAACGGTTCTAAACAAATTGTATCTATACTGAATGTTGCAGATGGAAAAGAGAAGATTATTTCATCCGAATTTGAAGCTTACGAATCTGGAAAAGCAATATCAATTAAACCATATACTTTTGGTAAGGAGCAAAAAATGGGAAGCAGAGTAATTATAAGTCTTCCGTTAACGTCTTCGGGGTTCTATAGACCACGGTTGGCAACTACAACAAATGGAACCTTGGTGATAGCTTACCCATCAAGTGGGAAGGTTGAAATTATTAATAATACCGGCAAAATAATACGAAAATTTAACGCAGACATCAAACCTGAACCAATAACTAAAGAAGACATGGAAGGGTATTATCAAAAAGCCGATGCCGAATTAAAAAAAATAGAAGCTGAATATAAAAGTAAAACTACCAATAAAGACTTTCTGGATGATTTCATTGCGCAATGGAAACAAGAGAATGAAAAATTCCGCGATCCGTCTAATTATCCTGCAACTCTCCCGTATTTTTCTGAAATGATAGTAGATTCGGAGAATAATATTCTGCTTTTCCGGTTCACCCGCGAGCAAGGTTCCAATAAGTTTGATGTATATACTTACGACAGTCAAGGAACTAAAATAGCTACTTCGAGCTTTGTTTCCGATAAGTACGATTTAAAGATCAATCCCTCGGTTTTCAAGTTTCACAATGGAAGTATTTACAGTGTCTTAAAAGTAAAAAATGCAGTCGGTAACCCGTTGCGGTTAGTGAAGTTTGATTTGAAGAAGAATTGAGATAGACTTATAAGAGAAGTTGGATATCCTTTGTTTCATCCAACTTCTCTTATACTTTCGCTTTTATCGCCCATAAAACACCGGCATAAAAAACGGACGGGTTACCCACTTGCGCGAAAATACATCAAATTCACGTTCGGCACCGGCTACAATGCCCCATTTGTCGGTTACTTTAAATTCAAATGAACCGCCGTAGTTTGTTTGCGGATACATAGGCGACATGACTTGCATGATGGAGGTTTTGGTCGTAGGGGTATATTGCCCGAAAAGATTCATGCTGATCCGGTCATTGATTCTGAGCTTAAAATTCCCGTTTACACCGGCACTATTGTAGAAATTATTATAGATATTGAACTTGGCGGCATACGCGCCGGCCGTTAGTACACCAAAATCGCCAAGTTGATAGTTATAGTTTGCTCCAACCTGATAAATTCCACCCAAACCAATGTAGTTGGTGGATGTGCGTTGGGTGGTAATAAAGCTGTTATCAGTCACCGGATACAAATAATTCAAATTGTTGTTTAGGTTAAGTGCTAAGTAATTTGAATTATCAAAGCGCGGGATAGCAATAGTAGGCGTTTTGAACGGTGAATCGGATAATTTCTGCCGATTAAATCGGTACATATTCAGGGAAGATGGCAAACTTGTAAAAGACAGACTCTGAAGTTGGAAGGGTTTTCGTTCAACGACAATAGTTTTCCCAGCGGACAAGCTATCCGCTTCCGATTGAGCCTGAATGTGATCAAAACAGACTAAAACACAGAGAAACAAAACGACTGCTTGTAGCTTTTTCATACGATAATAATTGTTTGGATAAACATAATTAAACGAACAGAAAAACAACAAAAATCTTGCCAGAAATTTACTAAATTATTTTTTCTCCAACTGCAAATCAATTCGCCCGAGATAAAGTCCGCTTTTCCCCATTTGAGCAATCACCACCGGCTTTCCATCGGCATTTTTCTCGATGGTATCGGTAATCAGGCTGTGGGAGTGCCCACCGACAATCACGTCGATAAAATGCGTTTTATGGGCTATATCCCAGTCATTCGGCTCAGTTTCGCTTTTGTTCGCTCCAAGGTGCGAGAGGCAAATGATGATATCACATTTTTCTTTCTCTTTCAGATAGGTTGAAATTTCATTTGCTTTCGCCAATGGATTGCTATAAATCAAACCCCGGTAGTTTTTTTGGAAAATCAGACTTTCCGGATTCACGCCCAAGCCAAGTATTCCAATCTTCACTCCGTTTCTCATTAGAATTGTATATGGTTTCAGTATTCCGTTCAGCGACGTATTGGTTACATCATAATTGCAAGATACTTCCTGGAAGTTTGCCTTTTTGAGTACCACAGCCAACGTGTCAATGCCGTTATCAAATTCATGATTTCCCAGCGTTCCGGCATCGTATTTCATCTTGTTCATGGCATCGATTTCAACCCGGCCATTGTAGAAATTAAAAAACGGCGTTCCCTGCGAGAAATCGCCTGCATCAACCAGAATCACATTTTCTTCGGCTTTTCTAATCTGATTGATAACTCCCATCCGTCGAGCATAACCTCCCATATCGGATGTTGCAAGACTTGATTTGTCAGTCGGTTCCACCTGGCTGTGCGTGTCGTTAGTATGCAAAATTACCAGTTTTATTTTTTGCTGCGCAAAAACAGAAATACTAAAGAAAAGAAAGAAAAGAAGACCCCTAACCCCTAAAGGGGAAATGAAATTGCTATTGTCAATGGCTTTATTTTTCATAATCATAAACGTTTTTATTAAATGGTTCTATTATTATTCCCCTTTAGGGGTTAGGGGTCTGATTCTTCCATCCAGCGTTGCCTGAATCTTATTCCCCCTGGCAGTTTCCTGTTTGACGGATTCCAACAAAATATCACGCAGTTTCAGGTTGGTGTTTTGCCGCTTTTCATATTGTGCCAATTGAATCATTTTGTCGTTTCCACCGGCTAAATAATCACTCGTTGCAATGGTGTAAATCTTCTCCGGATCAATCAGGCTGCCGTTTACGGTCACGTTTTCAGCTTTCCCGTTTTTAATCTCCATCCGGATACCCGAAACGCCCTCGCCACCTACTTTGGCAAAAAACTGAGTTAGTTCGGCTAACTTACTTCCTTTCAACCAAAGAATCACCAGTTCATTTTCAAAGGGCATTAATTCATAAATTTTACCAACGGTTATATTTCCGGTAGGAATTACTGTTCGCAATCCCCCCAGATTGACTATTGATAAATCCACCGGTTTGCCGAGGTACTTTGATGCAGCCTGAAAATAAACGTCGGCATTCCAGTTGGAAAGCAGGCTTTCAGGGCCATTTCCGCGCATGGTTTCAGCCGCCACGCCGATAACCACATTCATTTTGGCGCCTAATTGTTTTTTTATGGGAGCCAGATAGGCTTCGTAGCTTTTATCCGCCAGCTTGGCGGTTGTACTGTCGATGGAAATTTTGGTAGAAGTGGCTTTTGTAATAGTCCATGTTTTTTGTCCGTAGGTAACTACCGAAAATGCCAGAACAACAGCCAGAATAAGTTTCTTTGAATTCATTATTGTGAAGAATTTATTTGGGAGCTAAAGTACAAAAATTTAATTTACAGAGCAATTCTTTGGGGTGAATTGTTCATTAAATATAGTTTGTCGGTAAACCTAAAAAATTGTATCTTTGCACGCTCATATCAGACATTTAAACAAATTAAAACTCAGATAGTTTATCATGAACTTTATCGAAGACTTGCAATGGCGCGGCATGATACATACCGTAATGCCCGGAACAGAAGAACAGTTATCTAAGGAAGTTACATCGGCTTATATTGGATTCGATCCCACCGCAGATTCATTGCACATTGGCAGTCTGGCACCCATCCTGCTGCTGAAAAGGTTTCAGATGGCAGGTCATAAACCTATTGCTCTGGTAGGTGGCGCAACAGG
>Ga0302215_10002001_pt1 | contig 14212 bp, 8 predicted proteins | sample II_Fen_N3_1_FD_194580 | JGI IMG/M metagenome (GOLD analysis project Ga0302215, IMG submission 194580) | Peat permafrost microbial communities from Stordalen Mire near Abisko, Sweden - II_Fen_N3_1 | ecosystem: Environmental > Terrestrial > Soil > Wetlands > Permafrost | place: Sweden: Abisko...
AAATGTCTGATATTCAAAATAGAAATAAGGAGATTACTCAATATGATATTCAAAAAACTATTTATAGAATGGAGAAAAATGGCGATTTATTTCCAAGTGGTGGAAAAAGAAATAGAACTTATAACCTTGTTCAAAAAAAAATAAATGAAAAGTAAATACAAAAGGAAATTCAGTTATTGATTTAAATATGAGGTATTTATATTATTTCAAATGAAAAGCAAATGAAAAGCAAATGAAAACAAACGCAAAATAATCTTATGTACCATTTCGTTACTACTCAGCAGCCCTATATTTTCTCAAATTGCTGTCTATATATTTGAAATATAATAGAATAAGTTCTTTGCCACGGAGTGGCTAAATGTGCATAACCCCCAGTAAGCGAAGCGAAACTGGGGGGTGAAGTGAACAAATGACCCAACATTTGATTTTCGGTTCGACTAGTCGAACTGAAAATCAAATAATTACAAAATTAGTTAGGTGCTGAGTAGTTACACAATTTTTACTATTAAGCCTTGTTCAAAAAAAAATAAATGAAAAATAAATCGCGAATAAAAAAATGTATAGTATTGATATTGATATATATATATTATTTTTTCTGGAAAATAAATAAAAATAAACTCGAAATAATTTCTTGTGCAAAATGCAGAACAACTTGCAATTGCTTAGAAAACAAGGTTGTATAACAGTAAAATGGGAAATATAGCGAATGTCTAAAACTAAAAATAGACATCATATAGACGAACTCTAGACATTTCTTAGACGAAAAATTAGCTTTAAAACGATAAATAAACTATGCCCGATTTAGTCCACGTTACCTACGCCCAAACAGGGCAAAGCTCACAAACCAATCATTTTGGTATGCGTGAGATGCAGGAAAAAGCCTTTGAAGAAAGAGACGCTCAGTATCTATTATTGAAAGCTCCACCGGCTTCCGGTAAATCACGTGCGTTGATGTTTATCGCGTTGGACAAGCTCATAAAACAAGGACTAAAGAAAGTAATTGTAGCCGTACCCGAAAAATCAATCGGTGGTTCGTTTCGTGCTACCGACCTTAAAAGTCATGGTTTCTTTGCTGATTGGGAGTTACACGACAATTATAATCTTTGTACACCCGGCAACGATGGCAGCAAAGGCAAAGTACAAGCATTCCGGAACTTCATGGAGAATGACGAAAAAATTCTGATTTGTACCCATGCCACGTTGCGGTTTGCTTTTGAACAGTTGGAAGAATCAAAATTCGACAATTGTCTGTTGGCCATTGACGAATTTCACCATGTATCTGCCGACGGTGATAGCAAGTTGGGCGAATTATTGCGCCTCATTATGGAAAAGTCAACGGCTCACATTGTAGCCATGACCGGCTCCTATTTCCGTGGTGATAGTGTACCGGTGCTTCAGCCCGAAGACGAAGAGAAATTTACGAATGTCACTTATACCTATTATGAGCAGCTAAACGGTTATACCTATCTGAAATCATTGGGTATCGGATACAATTTCTATCAGGGCAATTACACCGAAGCCATTCTTGACGTATTGGATACAGACAAAAAAACGATATTGCACATTCCAAATGTCAATTCGGGCGAATCGACGAAAGACAAATACAATGAAGTTGGTTATATAATGGATTCCATTGGTGATGTACTAAAAGAAGATTCAATAACTGGCATAATTTCACTGAAACGACATAGTGACGGTAAAATTCTGAAGATTGCTGATTTAGTAACAGAAACAAGTCAGGAAAAAACCATGAATTACTTACGTGATATGAAATCTGTCGAAGACATGGATTTGATAATTGCGCTTGGTATGGCGAAAGAAGGTTTCGACTGGCCTTGGTGCGAATATGCGTTGACAGTTGGCTATCGTGGTTCATTGACTGAGATAGTTCAGATTATTGGCCGTTGCACCCGCGACAGCGATAATAAAACACATGCACAATTCACGAATCTCATTGCTCAGCCCGATGCAACAAACGACGATGTGAAATTTGCGGTAAACAATATGCTGAAAGCAATTACCGCTTCGCTTTTAATGGAACAGGTGTTGGCACCAAACTTTAATTTCAAACCTCGTTTTTCTCCTGACGACAAAGTAAAGCCAGGCGAAATTTTGGTGAGAGGATATAAAGCTCCAAGTTCCAAAAGGGTAAAAGACATTCTCAAATCGGATATAAACGATTTGAAGGCCACTATATTAAAGGACAATAGCATTTTAGCAGCTATTCCTGGCAATATCGATGCCGAAGTAATAAATCAAGTATTGATCAAGCAGGTTATTGAAAAGAAATATCCGAACCTGAGCGAAGATGAAGTAGAAGAAGTTCGTCAATACGTGGTGATGGATTCTGTCATGAAAAACACCTTGCAAATCAATGTGAAGGACCTTAAAAAGGCGATTGAAAACGATGAAAGCATTAAAAAAGCCATTGCAGACAACATGTCGAAAGAGGATATCAATACGCTGATTCCAAAAGTAATCAAAACTATCTATCCCGAACTTTCCGATGATGAAGCAAATGCATTAAACAAAGTCAATATCAATACCAACATTATTGAAAGTACAGAAGCTCAGGCAGACAAACGGTTTATCCGCATGGCTGGTCAGTTTGTAAATATCGACGACATTCATATTGACCTCATAGATCAGGTCAATCCGTTTCAACGTGCTTACGAAATTCTTTCAAAATCGGTAACACCGAAAGTGCTGAAACTAATTCAGGATGTCATTGAAACTTCTCGAATCAAAATGACTGTGGAAGAAGCATTAATTTATTACCCGGAAAAAGTTCAGAAATTCATGAAAACATTTAATCGGGAACCAAGTATAAAATCAGCCGATTTTAATGAACGTAGAATGGCTGAAGCTATTTTGTTTTTGAAAGAGTTGAAACGCAAAAATCAAGCAACCAACAATAATTAACTTGTAGTGCATTTGAAAAAATACTGAATCGCACACAGTTTGCAACCGACCGACCTCGTCCGGTGAACCAAAAAACAAGTGAGAAAAGTGCAAAAATACTCCTGTTTGACGACCGTAGGGAGGAGTTTGGAGGATTTTAGCTTTTCGAGCGCTAGTTTTTTGAGTGAAGCGGGCGCAGTCTTGACTTTTTTGCTTACTTTTTGTGTTAAGACAAAAAGTAAGTCAGGGTTTGGGGCGGAAGTCCCGACTAAACCAAATATCTTTTTCTAAATGAATTCTATGCTAACATATAATATTTAATGATATGTTTTTCGAAAGAAATATCCAGATAATCAGACTTGTAACTCGTAACTATTAACTCGTAACTACCAATGTTGAATAAGGATAAAAAGCTACAGGATATTTTCGATAATGACCCATTGGGTTTGTTGGAAATTAAGCCCTTAGTTGCTGTTAGAAACGAAGACAATATACTCGTTAGCAAGTTTCAGGAGATAATTGATTTTTATCAACAAAATCAACGTCTTCCGCTTGAAAATAATGGCGTTAATGAACACACCTTATATTCTCGTTTATGCGATTTCAGAGAAACAGAATCAAAAAGAAAGATCCTGGAACAATACGACGAATTCGGGCTATTAGTACCTGTAGAAAAAAAAGTATTCACCATTGATGATATTTTAAACGAGGATCCGCTCGGCTTATTGGACGAGGACGATATGGGGTTGTTTGATTTTGATTTGGTTCAACGACCCGACGAAAGAACCAGTACCGATTTTGTGGCACGTAGGAAACCTTGTGCTGATTTTGAAAACTATCAACCAAGATTTAAAGAAATTCAGAAAGACTTGAAAGCCGGCAATCGCTCCATTATAGACTTTAAACTCGGAAATCTAAAAGAAGGTGCTTATTATCTGCACAATGGTGTTCTTTTCTATCTTGAAAAAATAAATATCACTAAAAATGACCATTATAGACCTGATGGAACTAGAGTCAGAACAGATGGACGAACAAGGTGTATATTTGAGAATGGGACAGAATCAAATATGTTAAAACGTTCGGTCGAAAAAATATTATATGCTAATGGCAACGCCATTACAGAAAAAAATGAAACTAGCATTGAGCAATTTGACCAACACTTTTCTGGAATAACAGACGAAGACAAAGAATCCGGTTTCATTTACATTTTGAAATCAAAAAGTGATAAGTCAGAAATCAAGGAAATAAAACACCTTTATAAAATCGGCTTCTCCACAACAACGGTTGAAGAACGCATTAAAAATGCAGCACAAGAGCCAACCTATTTAATGGCAGAAGTCCGAATTATTATGACTTACAAGTGCTTTAATATGAATACCCATAAGCTTGAATTATTGTTACACAATTTCTTTGGCAGCTCCTGTTTAAATGTCGATGTATTTGATGCCCTTGGTAACCGGCATACACCCCGCGAATGGTTTATTGCTCCCCTAGACATAATCGAACAAGCAGTCCAGTTGATTATTTCCGGTGATATTGTGAAGTATCGGTATGATGGGGAGAAGGAAGAGATTATGGTGAGGTGAAAATTTCAAATGATACCATTAAACATTGAATAAAAAATCAAAATGACAGAAAACCTATTAAAGGTAAATAGAGAAATTATATTGGTATTGAGAAATTACTAACAAAATCAAATAAATTATGAGTGACATTTATTTCTATAAAGGCAAAGAAAATATATTGGAAGGTTCAACTGAAGAATCAGATCTTCAAAAAATCAAATCAGAATTGTCAAAAGTTTTTGATACAAAGTCACTTTCATTTCTAATTGGTTCAGGTTGTTCTTCTTTTTGGGATAATGACTTTGATATGGAAGTTGGTATTCCTACGATGAAATATTTGGCTGAAGAATTTTATAAACCAAGTGCTTCAAATGAAAGTTTGTCTAATGAAGACCTACAGTATTTACAAAATGATTTATGTATAAACATTGCTGATGATAGTATTAAATCTAACATCGAGCGTTTTCTAGATATTTTATATAGTCTAAGTTATTATATAAATAAAACAGAAATCCCAATTCGTACATCTGTAGCTGCAAATATGATTGATAGACATAACACTGAGATCAAGACAAAACTCCCAGTATTAATTGAGAAGACAAAACTTTTTATTCTAAAAAAATGCCTAAATGAGATAAACCAATTTACGGGATATGATGAGAAGTTAGTAGAGCTTTATGAAACTTTTTATCGTAAGCTACTTTACCGTAACCCGAATCTTCCGAAACCTAATATATTTACTACAAACTATGATTTATATTCTGAAACTGCTCTAGACAATATTGGAATTTTATACACTAATGGGTTTTCAGGGGGAATTAATAAGTATTTTAATCCAACAATCTTTAACTATGCGTTTGCAGAAAAAATGGACTTATCTCAAAATAAATGGAATGTAATTGATAATTTCATTTATCTATATAAAATTCATGGCTCAATCAACTGGGTTGAAGATAAATTTGCATCCAACAAATTGTTTAAAATAAAGGAAATACAAGATCCAACCTTTGATAAATTGAAGTCGAAAGAATCAATAATGATTTATCCTACTCCAACAAAGCAAAATGCCAGCCTTGGCTCGCCTTATGCAGATTTATTTAGAGAGTTTCAGAAGAAACTTATGCAAAACAATAATGTTTTGATAACAATGGGTTATAGTTTTGGTGATGAACACATAAATAATTTGATTTACCAAGCTTTCACTATACCATCATTTCGATTGATTGCTTTTATTGAGAAAGGAGAAAAATCCGAGAAACTGATAGAACTTGATGATCCAAGAATATGGATAATTGGAGGGAAAATGTCAGATGATAAGCAATTACATTTTTTTCGTCAGATCGTTTCTCAACTGTTACCGGATTTAACTAATGACGAAATTGATGAAAAAATTGAAAATGCAATAAAAAAACTAATGAGCTAATGAATAAAGATGATAAACACAGAGCCATCGGGAAAGTTGTTGCAATAACTTCAAACCTTTTTACTGTAGAACTATTAGGTGGTCTTGAGAATTTCAATATTAATGGCTACGATGATATTCATTACTTTGCCCAAGTAAATAGCTACGTAATTTTACCCTACCAAAACTATTACATTGTTGCAGAAATAATCAGCATTAAAGAAAAAGACACTGCACTATCTTCCAATAGTTTAACAGAACAGTTGCTAAACAAAAGCAAAACAGTTAAATATCTGGAAATTGCTCCAATAGGAACAATTAGAGAAAATCAAAAATTCTATTTTGGCGTTTCTGTCTATCCTCCTCTATATTCTGATGTATTATACATAAAGAAACCTGAATTAGACTGTATATTCAATGTCCAGAATGTTGAAACATTAATCAATGATGATTTTGTATTAGAAGCAGAAAAATGTTTTGACGAAAATACAAGGTTACATTCTCTTTCAATAGGACAGTCTGCTATATTTGAGAACTACGATATCAAAATTGATATTGATAAATTTTTCGGTAGTCATTCTGCTATTTTAGGAAATACAGGTAGTGGTAAATCATGTACAATTTCCTCAATAATACAGAAACTAGCCACTAAAAAGGATTTTAGTTCAATTGGTGCTACATTTATTTTATTTGATGTTAATGGAGAGTATGAACAGGCGTTTTCTAAGATAAATGAAAATAATTTGGATATTTTCGTAAACACCTATAGAATAGATGAAATAAATGAAGATGATAGGGATATTAATGCTTTTAAATTACCTCATTGGTTCCTTAGTATTGACGAATGGGCGTTATTACTTCAAGCAAGTGAAAAGACTCAACTTCCAATACTAAGAAATGCATTAGGTTTGGCTATCTTATTTAGCCAAGATGTTGAAACCGTAAAAGACATTAAAAATCATATTTTAGCAACATGTGTTTCTCAAATACTAAGGGATGAAACAAGTAGTCCTTCAAAAAAAGATAGAATAAAATCAATCTTACAAAAATTCAATACGGTTGATATTAATCTTACAAAAAAAATCAAACAAGGACAATTTTATAATGGAGTAGCAAATGTAAATTGTACAATTGAAAATTGCCTATTTATCAATTATGGAGAAATGAAAGGAATATCTATAATTCATGAATTTCTCGAAAGCAAGGATGAAAATGATGATCCTATATACCTATCCAATGATTTTAATATGCCAACTTATAAACCAAATCAAAGATTTGATTTTGCCTTAATGGAAGATGCATTAGATATAGCGATACTTTATGAAGAAGCATTTGGAAATAGGCAAATACGAGATTATTGTTCTTCAATGATAACCCGTTTTAAAAGTTTACAAGAGAGAGATGATTATAATTTTTTAAAGGTCAACACAGAAATAGATTTCTCTGAATATAGGGATAAACTTCTAGGAATCAATAAAAATGATAAAGAATGCTCTTTTACAAAGAAATCTCAAATTTCAATACTTGATTTAAATTCAGCAGAAGATGAAGTAATTGAAGTAATATCATGTGTTTTATCAAGAATTATATATGAGGCTTTAAAAGAAATGGAACCAAGAAACATATTTCCAGTAAACCTAATATTAGAAGAAGCACACAGATATATTTCGACAAATCAAGAAAGACAATTTTTGAGAGCAAATCATATTTTTGAACGTATTGCAAAAGAAGGTCGAAAATATGGGATGTATTTAATGATTTCTTCTCAACGCCCAAGTGAATTGTCTAAAACGGTATTATCTCAATGTAGTAATTTCATTGTTCATAGAATTCAAAATCCAGAAGATTTATCTCACATCAAACAAATTACTCCTCATATTTCTGAAGCTACATTAAAAAGATTGCCATCAATTCCAACACAACAAGCATTAATATTTGGACATGCTGTGAATTTACCAGCAATCTTTAAAGTGAATACGGCTGACCCATTACCAAAAAGTGATAATAATAAAGTGAGTATGAATTGGTTTATTCCATCTGGTAAAGAGATTCATATAAATTTTAAAACTAAATAAATAATGAAACTAATTGTTATTTTCCAGTGGCTAATACTTATTTATCATCCATGCCAAACTTATAGCTACTAAATCGCATAGGTCGCAGACCTGCAACAGCAGCTGAAAAATCAAGAGCTGGGTTTTCCCAATTTTCAATCATTCGTACGCTACGATCAGACTTATCGATAATATTATGACAATCTGAAAATTATAACCATTCAGGAATACTAAAAATTGCCGAACAATATAACAGACATTATTATGAAAGTATACTTTACAGACTTCTTCGATGTTTCTCCTGTGGTTTTGGAAGAATATGGTGCATTTAATATATCGCTAATTAATGACCTTCCTCTTTTCATTGATCCGTTTTTAATGTTCGGAAGTAAGAGTCCGGAATATCAAGAATTGCATAATAGCATACTTTCTTATCTGACATTTTTAAAAGGAAAATCAGAAATTGGGATAAATCAACTTTCGCAAATAAAATCTTGGTATTTATTTCCTGAAGTAAAACAAAACTGGTTCGGATATAGTAAAATTGGGAATGGGGGCAGCGGATTAGGACAAAAGTTTGGTAATTCAATGTCTTCTTCAATGCATATAGTTTTTGATGATTTAGGAAAAGAACAAATAACACAATCCTCTCACTTAGAAAAGGCTGGGCTTTTTGAAATTGGAGTTGGGAAAGATAATATAAGTGACTTTACTACTAATTTAACAAAAGATTATTTGCTGTCTTATACTGAAAAGTTCGCAAAAAATAACATCGCTCCAGAGTTGTTAAAAATAATCAAAGTAGACAAAGTCTATTTTGATTATAATTTAGAGAGATGGATGCCAAAGGAATTTACTTTACCATACATATTCAAAGACTACGTTATTCTTACGCCTAGGGATATTCTAACAAAAGATGAAAACTGGATAAACAGCCAAGATTTAAGGGGCGACTTCACGAGAATATGCAACAGTATTCCAAATGACCAATTAAGAACTGAAATATTCAATTATTTTCAGCTCAAACTTCCAAAGCCCCCTAAGAACAAAAAAAATAGTCAAAAAGAAATATCACAAGCAACACAAGAGACAATAAGACGATATCCTGAGATTATAAAATGGTATATAAAACAAAAAGAGGAAAATAAAGAAGGAGCAAAGAATATCTCAAAACAAAAAGTTGCAGAAGTTGAAACGGTTTTTGTAAACCAGATAAGTGAGCTAATTGAAAAGCTTTCTGATAAATCTGACTTTTATAAAATTAAAGCCGAAAGTTCTTACGTTGAAGCTTTAAAACGAGTAAACTATCTAAAAAATGTAATTGAGAACAATGACGGATATAGGTTATTCTATCTTGACAAAAAACCGATTAAACGTGAAGAAGATTTACAAATAATTTATCGCTTAACTTGGTATGCCTCAGATTACGACGTTAATAGAGAACCAAATAATGGGAGGGGGCCTGTTGACTATGCCGTTTCAAAAGGTTCATCAGATAAAACTTTAATAGAATTCAAACTAGCTTCAAACTCGAAACTAAAGCAAAATCTTGAGAGACAAGTAGAGGTTTATGAAAAAGCAAATAACACTCAAGATTCTATTAAAGTAATCTTATACTTTGACAACAGTGAATACAGAAAGGTTACGAAAGTATTGAAAGATCTAAAGTTAGATAACAACCCAAATATTATATTAATTGACGCTGGAAGAAAAATTTCAGCTTCCAATGTGAAATAATAAGAACAAAATAACAACAAATAATAAAAGTTATGGAAGAAGTACAAATATTTGAACAGCCTTTTATTGTAGGCGGAAAAACAGTTGGTAAAATGGCAATTTTAGTTGGCGGCTTAAATAAACCCAATCCAAAAGAATTTATGGATGAAGCTGTTTCTCGATATGTGGGTAATATTGGTCACAATCAGTATATAGAAATTCATATGGATAATCCTTGGACAAGAGTTATTACTTCCGGAATTAATGAGCTTCCTCTGAGACCGTTGCAAACTACTGACTCATTACAATTTTAACTATGACTTCTGATTTATTCCTTATACATGTGGGCACAGCGCTGCACAGTTGGTTAAATTACGTTTCTGCAGTAGAACGGGGTTATGTGCTTTCTGAGAATTCAATTATTTATCCTGTCTCAGAATTTATTGGAACTAAGACATCAGTAGATGAAATTTGGTTAGATAGACTACATCCAAACCTTAGCGGGAAGAGATTGGATTTGAGATTTTTTGCAATGTTGGATGCTTTACCTCATGAAGTTGCAATGGAATTTAAATATGCAAGAGTAGGATATACTGATGGACCAAGCGAAAAACAAAGAATCCTTGATGACATTCTTAGACTTAAAATTTTTACTGAATCAAAGTCGAATAGAAAGGCTTATTTTTTAATCTGTGGTGATCAAATTGATTTTTTTAAAGCCTTTCAATCGATAGATTGGTCTACTCAAATTGATAAAGATGGAAGACCTTACCCTCAAATAATGGGCATTGATGAAATTAAAGATTTAGGGGTAGTTAAACCATTCGGTTTTTATACTAATTGGTTCAAATTTGATCCTGAAGCTGCTGCTAATGATAAAATGATTGACATTACGATAAACGATAATAAATCAGTACCGGTAGAATTTCTGGAGGGTTTTTATAAAAAATACGAAGGGTCATTTGAAGACAGTATGAATAGGTCAAAATTTGAGACTTCTAAGGTTCGCACTAGATTAGTTTACCTATCAGATTTAAGCAATTTGGAAGGGATTAAGAAACAAATGCGAGTAGGCATGTGGGAAATCTCAAACGTTTAAAACCCCACCCGCTGGCGCGGATTTGGAATTCTCTAGCTGGCGCACTTTCGTAAAGTGTGCCAATACAAAGTTATTCACACTACTCGTTTCCAACGAGTGTTTAAAGGCAAGCCTTTTGAAACGAATAAAAAATATTTTAAACCGAAACCAACCGTGAAACTAAAAGAGTTTTTAAAACACATTAGATTGACATTTAAACTTTATGAATAATAAAATAAAATAAAAACAGAATAGCTATGAAGTCATACATTGAGTTGCAGGAAATAGTTTATAACTGGTTGATGAATAAACACAGCCAAGATTCTTTATTTACTTTTTCAGTTAGGCAGGTTGCCAGTAAAGGAGCGGAACTAAATTACTTTATCGGGACTGAAAAATCAGAGTATTTCTCTACTACATTTTGGTCAATACAGGTTAATTATCCCGGCTCTTCATCAGACCTTATCAATTTAGTCTTTGAACTTAATAGCGACAGCTATTCATATCATATTCAATTTAATCAAACTAGAGCACCGTTTAATGACCAAAATCGTTTTGCTTTGGAGTTTATAAGGAGAATAAAAGAAAAAGTACGTGATTTCAGAGGATTCTATGAAAATGATCCAACAAATAAAATAGAATATTTTCATGTCGGCGATGCTAAAGCAAAATACTTTACTGAGAGTGAATTGTTTACTGAAGTTGAAAAAGATATGTCAAAATTACTTCCGATTGTTGATGAAGAATTAATAAGATATAAAACAGAAAATCCCGAATTCAAAGCTGAAAAAATAAGTGAGGATCATTTTGATTTGATGATAAATAAGTTAGAAAAAAGACGTGCAAAACATTCTCCTTTGTTATTAAGTTCAATTCAATCAGAAGAAAACAAAGATGAAACACCTATATTAAGCAACATTCAACCTAAAATCGTTCAACCACTAAACCAAATTCTTTTTGGCCCTCCCGGAACAGGTAAAACTTATAATACTATTAACAAAGCAGTCGAAATTGTTAATCCTGATTTTGATTTAAATCAGGAAAGAAAGCTAATAAAGAATGAATACCAACGTTTAGTGAAGGAAGGTCAAATTTTGTTTACGACTTTTCATCAAAGCATGGGCTATGAGGATTTTATTGAAGGGATAAAACCTATTGAACCCAAAATAGAGGGTCAAGCAGTTAACTATAGAGTTGAAAATGGTATTTTTAAGGTCTTAGCAAAAAGAGCTAAAGAAAATATTGAATTATCATCAATTAAAAAGAACCCAAAATCAACCACTCCATTTGATTCTCTCTTCAATTTGCTTATTGAGAAAATAGAAACTTCTTTACTAGAAGATCCTATTACAAAAGTGAATCAAATGAAGGAGGGGTATGTGATTAATTTAGCAAGTTCGTTTTTTAGTATCACTGGTGTTAATGGTTCTTCTATAAGAATGATGACTCGTACTGGTAATAAGAAAAATACAATGACAAAACCTACACTTCAATCAATATATGAAGACCAAGAAAATATTGAAAAATATATTACCGGTGGAATGAGAACCTATTATAAAGCATTAGTTGAAGAAATGTCGAAATGGAATGTTGATATTGAACGACTATCTCAGAATATTGATGCAAAGAATTATGTATTAATTATAGATGAAATCAACCGTGGCAATGTTTCTCAGATTTTTGGTGAACTAATCACTTTGATTGAAGAAGATAAACGATTAGGAAATTCAGAAGAATTGCAAGTTACCTTACCATATAGTAAAGAAAAATTTGGAGTGCCCCCCAACCTTTATATTGTTGGTACTATGAATACGGCTGACCGTAGCGTAGAGGCTTTGGATGCTGCATTGCGCCGTAGGTTTAGTTTTGATGAAATTGCTTCAAAACCAAGTTTAGTTGCACCAAACCGATGTTTCTGGGAATTATTATGGAAATATAAGGGTGTAGATTGGGATAATAAGGAATACAAAACTAAAGAAAAAGACCTTCTTGATTTGTTAGGTGCAAGTTCCAAGGTTTGGGATGAGCGCAAACCTATATGGGAGCAATTTAAAATAGAAGGAAAAAATGATAGCCAAATTGAGATGTTCTCAAATAATGAATTCAATGGAATCAATTTTAAAAGCATATTAGAGATAATAAACCTGCGAATCGAGAAGTTGCTGGATAAAGACCATCAAATAGGCCATAGTTATTTCATGTGTGTTAGCAATTTCGAGGATTTAAAATCTGTCTTTCATAATAAAATAATACCTTTATTGCAGGAGTATTTCTTTGGAGATTATGGAAAAATCGGCTTGGTATTGGGTGATTCATTTGTAAGTAAAGAGGTTAATGATAATTTTAAATTTGCAACTTTCAAAGGATATGAAAACCAATCAGATTTATTGGAACGTCCTGTTTATACAATAACAAACAGAGATAATTGGGACTTTAAAAGTATCTACGAATAACAAAGTAGTTTGAATATGAGCAGAATAATTCGGGTTTTTGAATACGAGAAACTAACTCTCACAGAGGATAGTAAAGGACGTTTTTTGACCAAACCGGAATTACAAAAGCTATATGATTATAATGACAAAAATGATAATATATATTTTACCGGGATCCGCGACGGTATTAAGTTTAAAAACTTTGTTGGTGTAATTCAAATTGGCGGGCTAACACTCGAAATACTGCCAAAAGCCGATAGAAAAGAAACGACTGCAGAATCCGATTTTGATCACTGGCAAGCTGCATTACTCCGAATGTTGGCTTTATGCAATCATATTAGTGTAGATTCAGTATCCGAAACCAATTTAAAAAGACGATATCACAGCTTACTTGATTTGTATTTTAATATATACCTGGAGGAAGTGAGTAAACTTTTGCATCAAGGTCTAATTAAAAAGTATCGTCAACAGGATGGTCAGGTGAAAGCACTGAAAGGTAAATTACTGTTTACTCAGCAAATACAAAAGAATTTAGTACATCAGGAACGATTTTATACCAGACATCAGGTGTACGATGCAGAGCACCTTCACAATCAAATTTTATTAAAAGCACTTTCGGTTTTATCTATAGTTTCCAATAATTATTCGATATTAGACAAGATTAACCGTATTAGGCTAGATTTTCCTGAAATAAAAGAGATTGAAATTACAAAAGTGCATTTTGATCAGCTGAAAGATAATCGGAAAACGGTAGCATATAAAACAGCTATAAAAATTGCAAAAATGATAATCCTGAATTATTCCCCAGATATTAAATCAGGAGGTGATAATATGTTGGCATTGCTTTTCGACATGAATAAACTTTGGGAAGAGTATGTGTATCGGATGTTGTTGAGGTCTAAAAAAGAAGAGTATGAGGTGAATTTCCAAAACAATATGAAATTCTGGGAGGACAAAACAATTCGTCCCGATCTTGTTATTGACAGAAGAATGGAAGATGGTTCAACGGAGAAATACATTATTGATACAAAGTGGAAAATAATTGACGTTAATCATCCTTCAGA